>Ga0067045_1002575_pt1 | contig 72362 bp, 70 predicted proteins | sample TerdegcTABiofilm_FD_59184 | JGI IMG/M metagenome (GOLD analysis project Ga0067045, IMG submission 59184) | Combined Assembly of (Gp0054472, Gp0054536) Wastewater bioreactor microbial communities from Singapore -Terephthalate degrading...
AGACATAAGTTAAAGCAAATCCAACAGATTTGACAAACTTGCAGGAGAAAATCACCTACCCCAAAGTGATAAGTTCAAAATTCGCTTAGATTAAGATTTATAGGAGAAAAATAATCATACCAACAGAATCCTCCCAGCAATTAGCTTAAAATAGTAACTTTGCACCAACATTTAACCTTTGTGGATATGAAAAGATGGTTATGTATATTGTGGGTATCGTTGGCTATTGGTACCATGGGTTGTGGAGACAAGGGGAATAATACCAATGCCGGCGAATTGGTAAAAAACCCGGTCTCATTGGCAGGAAATGCTGATGCAGGCCAAATGCCGGTTATCCAGTTCGATAAAACTATTCACGATTTTGGACGTGTACTGGCAGGAGAAAAAATTAGTTACAGTTTCAAATTTCGCAACACAGGTAAAAGCGACCTGTTAATTACCAAGGTAAGTGCAAGTTGTGGTTGTACTGTGCCTGAATGGCCAAAAACACCGATTGCTCCCGGAGAAGAAGGTTATATTACCGTTACTTTCAATACCTCAGGGCGCAAAGGTTTACAACACAAGTCCGTAACAGTGTTGGCTAATACCAATCCCAATACTACTATACTGAATATCCAGGCCGAAATTTATCAACCCGAAAATTAATTTTCAAACACCCAATAAATTATGTTTATGACTTTGTTTAATGTTTTTCTTTTTGGACCTCAGCCCGGTCAGCAGGGCAATCCGTTTACCTCTCTTTTGCCTTTACTACTCATTATCCTTGTGTTTTATTTCTTCTTTATTCGTCCTCAAATGAAAAAGGCTAAGGATGAGCGTAAATATCGTGAAAGCCTCAAAAAAGGTGACAAAATCATCACTATTGGTGGAATTCATGGAAAAATCGTGGAAGTGGGAGAAACTACTTTTATTATTGAAGTAGAAGACGGCACCAAGCTTAAAATTGAAAAGACAGCTGTTGCGTTAGGCAGTACTCCGCAAAACCTGGGTGGCAATAAATAAGCAGTTGCTTTTCGTTTTATAGCCGGGAAATCCCCATTTTCCAAAACAACCTTGCATTAATTATTTTTAATTTCTTTGCGAGATAATCATTCATTTGTTTTTGTAGGGGATTTTCCGGTTTTTGCTTTTAAAATTTATGAAATACTTGAGGCTTAAACCTTTATTGCATTTTTTAGTCTATCCCGGGAAATTTTTTATTCGCCGTGATTTTCCGGTGTTCCTTTTTTGCCTCTTTATTTCAACTTCTTTATGGCTTATTATACGTTTTTCTCAGCCTTACGAACTGGTAATTTCTGTTCCTCTGAAATATACCGGAATGAGTAAAAACCTTGCTCTGGTATCATATACCGATTCTGTATTAAAGCTTAAAGCAACACTTCGGGGAATTCAGGTTGTTAGTTATAGGTATTTAAGCCAGCCGAAAGCCTTTGATGTTAATATTACAACACTGCGCACCCGTAAGGTGGATGCACTTCGTCATAAAGCTTACCTCCCGGTTAGTCAGTTGCTCCCCGATATAGTTCAGCAATTAGGTATTCACGGGCAGGTTAGTATCCTTGAGCCTGATACCTTGTTTTTCTTTCTTGAAAAAAGAATGACCCGTCGTTTGCCTGTGCGAGCGGATGTTGTTTACCAGATCCCTCAGGGTATGATGCCTGCAGATACCATAAAGGTAGTACCTGAATGGGTTGAGGTAACAGGGCCAGTTTCTATATTAGACACTCTTTCCCATATATACACTTCTCCAGCCAATGTGGGTATTCTCTCTTCTGACCAAACTCTCCGGTTGGAATTAAAGAGGCCTGTTCCCCATTTGCCCTTTGTAATAAAACCCAGTCAGGTGGAGGTAAAGCTTAGTGTTGATAAGTATATGGAAGCGGTTGCTGTAGTTCCCGTCTCGTTGCCTGACACATCGGGTTGTCGGCTAAAGTTGATTCCGGACAAGGTGAAGTTGCATTTAGTAATGCCCATGCGTCGTTATCGTGAATTTGTTCCTGCTGCTTGCCTGGTTGGGGTTAATTGCCCTCCGGTTGAAGTTCAGGGCATGACTACTTTGCCGGTACATATCATCAAATTGCCCTCCTATGTGCGTTGTTTAGAGATTGAGCCGCCTGTCGTTGAATTCTTAATTCTGAATTGAAATGCTTCGTGTAGGTCTTACAGGAAATATAGGGAGTGGCAAGTCGCTTGTGTGCAGAATTTTTGAATCCACAGGTATTCCTGTTTTTAAGGCAGATGAGGCAGGACATGCTGCACTTGAAGACAAGAAAATCCTTGATGAACTTAACTCACACTATGGCAGCGGTATTTTTAATTCTGATGGTACACTTAACCGGCGGCAGTTGGGAAATATTGTTTTTAATAACCCTAGTGAGCTTGAATTTCTTTCGGGTTTAGTTCATCCATTTGTTAAACAATGTTTTGATGACTGGTGTAAGAGGCAGCTTTATTCTCAAATAGTTATACACGAGGCAGCTATTATTTTTGAAAGCGGCTTCAACAAATATTTCGATCGGATTATTCTTGTAAGCGCACCTGAGGAAATCCGCCTGCAAAGGGTGCTGCAACGCGATGGAATTACAATATCTGAAGCCATGGCACGAATGGACCGGCAATGGCCTGAAGAAAAGAAAATGCCCTTATCCGATTATCTGATTATAAATGATGGAAAATTTCCCATTATCCCTCAGGTTTTTAAGATTCTTGAAGCCTTAAAAGGCATCAGATAAATGTTTTAAAAACGCAAACAAAAAAACCGGCACTATCAAAAGCATGCCGGTTTTTTATATATGAACAGGTGAATAGAATTCCGTTTTTAATGAATAATTACCTTGAAAGTTTTCGATAAATGTCCTTTGAATAACTTTAAAAGGTACATTCCCTTTGGCAAATGACCTACAGAAAGCTTTCCCGAATTGCCATTGAGGTTGGAAGTCATAAGCCTGTTTCCACACAAATCATAAAGTATTAAGGAAGCATCTAAGGGAGCGTCCATAATGAGTAGGGTACCTTGTCCATTGTCTGTTATTTTGGCAGAAATAGGAGCATTCTCTTGAATTCCTACACCGGAATCACATCTTATGTTGGCTATCCAACCCTGGCCATTGACAAACCGGTTAGACACAAATTCAACCGTCAGCGGGCCACCGCTGGCTCCTGCTTCTACAGTCCCCGGATTATCGTTTCCACACCATGTACCCAAAAGTGGAGAATTGGTTGTAGGTCCATCATAAATTTTCAGGTAATCTTTTTCACAATCGGAAGAGCTTTCGAGGTCGAATAGTTCGAAATCGAGACGTACCCTGTGGCCGGACAAGGCTGGCAGGAAAGTTGTAATCAGATGTTGGTCAGAGCTATAATTGTAGGCAGGGCCTCCGTCATCGTAAAATTTACCGGAACATGTGGTGAGGGTCTGATTGCCCATGAGGTAGTGCTCTCCCACGATGATATAGTTGAGCTTTGTTTGAGTATTGTTATAATTGGCATTAGAAGCAGTGAGTGTTACATCAAAAACACCATCTTCTGGATATTCGATGCCGGTGGGGTTCTGCACAGAGCTTCCTGATGGGTTAGCTCCCGGGAAGCTCCATTGCCAGCTTGATGCTCCTCCCACACTTAGGTCAGTAAAGCTTACACTTTCACCAGGCTGAATGCGGGTTCGGTCGGCCTCGAAATTGGCCCAAACCCCCACTGGTCTCAACTGAACATTTACGTAAGTAGTGTTGAAATTTGATGTCTGAACCCCGGTTATGGTCTTGGTTACATAACCCGGTGCCGAAAACTCTAATGTCCATGTGCCGGGCGAAACAAAGCGGTGATAATTTCCATAAGGCAATCGGCTGAATACCATACTTGAATCGATGACCTTATCATAGTTCTTTATGAATACCATTGCACGGATGGGTTGGCCGGTAATGGAATCGGTGATTATACCCCGGATGCCATATAAAGATTGCTCGATGTAGCTAAGCATCGACCGGTAGTTATATTCCCAAAGGTTGGGTAATTGCGAGGCGGGATAGAGTTTGGTATTTGAAATTTCTAGGGTGAATTCTCTCCCTTGTTGAAAATAAGTCATATAATCCTGTCGTCCCCCTGTAATACGGTACCATGCATATCCGTTGGTTATGCCATTATTAAACCCAGCCATATAACCCGTTGGACTGTGAGCATGGGCTGTGTCGGCATATTGACGCGAAACAAATATCCACCAGGTGTTATCTGTATGCAGGCGGCTCCAGGTGTCCCAGGGATAATTCACAACCTCAGCGCCTCCATGAAAATTGGCAGAGAGATTGAAGAAATAATTATCCGCAAGGCTCATGAAAGCTACAGTCTCTGGCTGCCAGGAGTTGCCATCCGGATGAGGGCCATCGGCAGGGTCAGGGAAGTTGCGGTTTAAATCAACATAATTGGCATTGTATCGAATAGCTCCGTTGACGGTATTGTTGCCGCCTTTATAAGTACCATCAGGATTGGCAAGAGGATTGATGTAAATTTCTACATTATCAACCAGGTTGGTTACTCGCGGATTGGTTCCATAATTGCTGAGTAAATAGTCGATCATTCTTAAACAAAGTACATAGCCTCCTGTTTCATCCCCATGTATGGTTGAGGTATAGAAGAAACGGGGCTTTTTTTGATTGACATTACTGGTGATTTTTGCCATCAATAATTTTCGACCCTGCACCGATGTTCCAAACTGAAATACCTGGCACAGATTAGGGTAATTGCTTGCAAAATCATTCATCATCTGCACATAGGCATCGTAGGTAGGGTAGGTATTCCAGTTGTTACGCGATTTTAAATCATCATAATCGCTCATGGGAACTGGCTCCGGAGAGTCTCCCGGATGCGGCAAAACCTCGAAGGGTATCCCCAGTTCTGTAAATCTGGAAAATTCTTTTGCATTTGCATATGCCCTTACCTCACCTTCTGCACTCACGGCATCGAGTGAGATTATTTTGGTGAGCTCGCTCAGTCGGTTGAAGTCGTCTATCCGAAAACTGAAATATACTTCCCCCTTTCGCTGGAGGTAGTCATCGGCATTAAGCTTTTGACCGAAAATAGGGGTAAAGGATGAAAGAATCAGAAAACACAAGAAGTAGAGCTTAAACTTCATCATAGGTCTTAGTAAAATTATAAGGTTATGGTTTGGAGAGTTTGTTCGATTTTCTGTTTGAGATCAGGAGTAACACTGACCAGTGGTAAGCGAAGTATATCTTTGCATAGACCAAGATGAGCCATAGCAACCTTGGCTCCGGCAGGGCTGCCTCCCGCAAACAATAAATTGGTAAATTCGAATAGTTTAAGGTGAATATTGGCAGCTTCGGCGAATTGGCCCTCGAGAGCGAGATGAACCATTTTGCTGAAAGGGGCCGGCAAAACATTGGCTACTACCGAAATAACTCCTGCTCCCCCCATGGAAAGAATGTGAAGAGTGAGGTTGTCATCGCCCGAAATCAGCAAAAATTCATCGGGTTTATCTTTTAGAATTTTAGCCATCTGGTCGAGGTTGCCCGACGCTTCTTTTATTGCGCAGATTTTTTTAGACGAATGGGCTAAACGCAGAGTGGTCTCGGCCAACATGTTGACACCCGTTCGCCCGGGTACATTGTATAATATTATCGGTAAGGGACTGGCTTCTGCTATTGCCATAAAATGCCTATATAGCCCTTCTTGCTGTGGTTTGTTGTAATAGGGAGTTACTGAAAGTATTGCCTGATATCCTTGAAAATCAGTTGTTTTTAGTTTATCGCATACTTCTGCAGTATTATTTCCTCCCAACCCGTAAACCAAGGGCAGGCGGTCTCCATTAACCTCCCTTACAAATGCTGCCAGTTCTTTTTTCTCATGCGCATGCAATGAAGGGGTTTCGCCTGTAGTGCCCATCACAACCAGGTAATCTACACCATTATCGGTGACGTATTTTATAATTTTCTCTAGCGCATCAAAATCAATGCTAAAATCTTCCTTGAAGGGTGTGATCAATGCTACACCTGTACCTCTGAGAATGTCTTTCATGGATTAAGATTTTTTGTTGAGCATTTGTAAATAATATACCATCTGGTCGATGGTCTCTTGAAAGCTGCATGTTTCCTGACACGAAATCATGAAGTCGTAAATGGGCTGATAATGTCGCGAAAACAGGCCTGCTTTGAAACTGGCTTTGCTTCGCGCCGCAATCCATTTTAAAGGGAGGGATGACTCAGGACTCAGGTCTATAAGGAGGTCGCTGGTCTCAGCTATAAATCCTGCTGTTAACAAATCGGGCAAAAGCCAACTCCAGCCCAGCTCTTTACGGCTGAAGCCCTCTTCTATACCGGTAGGAGTAAAATGCTGGGGAATTTTTTTGTCGTTAAAGAAGTACAGTGCCCTGACATTCACTCCTTGTTCTTTCAACAAGCGGATAAGATTTCGCACTTGTTCCAATTGTTCCTGATTACTTATTTCAGCAGTAATACCCGCTTTTTTCACTTCAGACAGGTTTATAACATTTGGAGTGCGCGTGTTTTTCTGCGCTTCGCCAATGATAAGCTTTTGTGCTATTTTTTTAACGAATGATCCAGGTAAAGGCAATTCGATTTCTGTTTAATATTTAATGAAGCAAAATTAGTATTAAAATGGCTGTCCCTGCGGCCTTATGCCAATTGATTAATTTTGTAATGGAAAAATGCAAATATGCGTATTACATTTTTGGGCACGGGTACATCTCAGGGGGTACCTGTAATTGGTTGTAAATGCGAAGTTTGTTGCTCAAATGATTTCCGCGACAGGCGATTGAGATCATCAGTAATGGTGGAAACAGAGGGAGTTCGTTTGATTATCGATGCCGGTCCCGATTTTCGTTACCAGATGTTACGGGAAAATATCGATCACATCGACGCAGTGTTAATCACGCATGGTCATAAAGACCATATAGGTGGCCTTGATGATCTTCGCCCTTTTAACTATTTGATGCGAAAACCTGTAGAAGTATATGCTGCTGCTGATGTTCACCATGACATTCGTCGTGATTTTTTTTATGCTTTTGAAGAAGAACGTTACCCGGGTATTCCTGAAATGAATTTGCATTTTATCGATAATTTGCCTTTTAACATTGGACCGGTCGAAATTATTCCTGTGGAGGTCGAGCATTACCATTTGAAAGTGTTGGGATTCAGAATAAAACAGTTTGCATATATAACAGATGCCAGTCGAATTCCGGTGGCAGAAATGGAGAAATTAAAAGGTTTGGAAATTTTAGTGATTAATGCTTTGCGTTTAGAACCACATATTTCACATTTTAGCCTGGGCGAAGCACTTGAAGTCATCAAACAACTCCAACCTAAGCATGCCTATCTCACACATATTAGCCATCGGCTGGGGAAACATGCCGGAGTTGAACCTCAATTACCCGATGGGGTTTTTTTAGCTTACGACAGACTTCAAGTCGAATGCTGTAAATAAAAGAAACGCCTATTTTTGCGGCAAATTTATTGCCGGGTGGAAAACGTGAACGAGTCTTTTAATCCCTTTTACCGGTTTAAAATTCTTCTGCGAAAAATCAGGTTAATGCGACGTATCGGGCGTCGTAGAAAGGCTGCCCGAAAGGCGCTGATGCATGCTGCCAAATTACGCCATCTAAGTGATAAGCAGTGGCAAAGGCAACGCAGGCGTCGGCTTATACGTTTTGTGTTGCGCCGGGCAATTCATCGTATGTTTCAGCAAAAGCCCGTAACGGTCCCTCAACCTGAAATCAGAACAAAAGTGCTAAAAAAAGCAACAACCTACACAGTTTGGGGACGACGTAAACGCATCATTCGTTTTCTGCTCAGGAGGTTTTATCGCAACCTGCGTTATGGTGAAAAGACGAATCATTCGCCAGGCCATAGATTTTGGAAAAACATTGGTGCGGCAGACCGGCTTTCAATGGTATTAAATTCATTTGCAGCCAGCCTCATTGCCTACTGGTTTATCAGTTTTGCCGGGCAGTTGCTTAATTATCTCATGGCCCATACTTTTGGATATGATTCTGCCATACGCTATTACAGAGTGATTTACTTCATAAGCCCCCGCGATTATACTCCAGATGCAGTGCAAACCCTCTTTAGTATCGAGCCTTTCACGGCACTCATCCTGAGTATTATATCCTTGATTATCTATAATAGTGTCAGGCGTTTTGAAGGGGTGCTCAAACAGATATTCTTGTGGGGTTATGTATGGGGAATGATTTTATTTTTTGGTGCTCTGGCTGTAGGAAACATCCTAACCAAGGGGTTTGGCCATGTGATTAATTATCTTTATCTGATGGATACTGCAAAGCTTATCCTTACTATGACTGCCCTTGGGGTATTACTCCTTGCCGGAACCTTTTCAAGGATGCTCTTTCTCAGTCTGGCCAATTGCTATCTCACCGAAATTAACCATCATAATGCACCCCATTTTGTGAGGTTTCAGGTCGTGTGGCCATTCGTTTTGTCTGTTATGAGCATTGTGCTTTTTAAAACTCCTAAAATTCAGCCTTATGAGGCATTTACTCTTCTTACTGGTTTTATTTTTATTTTGCCTGTATGGCAGTCACCCTTGCCAAACGCTGAAATTCATTTTGAAGAATCGGGCGCAATATATTTACGCCAAAAAATGCTCATGATTAGTATAATTATCTGGATAGCATACCGCCTTTTTACTGATCCCCAGCTTTTGGGGCGTTAGGTTTCAGTTGCCTGGCCCAGCATGGTTTTGATCAAAGCTGCAAGCTCGGAACGGGTAAAAGGTTTAGCCAGATAATGTGTAAATCCTACTTCAATCATATCTTCAGGCTTATAAAGCCTTACATTAGCAGTGATAGCCGCTACAGGTGTCAATCGGGTATCGGGGTCTTTGCGAAGTTCTTTTATAACATCAATCCCGGTAATTCCTTTTCCAAGGCTTATATCGAGCAAGATTGCATCGTAGTGATGGGTTTGGGCTTTTTGCAGAGCGGAACTTCCATCCAGAGCAACATCAGTATGATAAAGATTTTGAAGGTTATAAAGCATAAATTCCCGGTTGGTATCATCGTCTTCAACCACAAGAATTCTATGAGTTTTAACTCCCGCACTGGCGAAAGCTCTGAAAAGTGAATCGTTTTGTTGTTCTTCCTGTGTAAGGGCCGGGAAAGAAATAGTAAAGGTGCTTCCCTGGCCGGGTTGGCTTTCTACGCTTATATTTCCGCCCAAAATATTCACCAGGTTTTTTGCCAGACTAAGACCTATTCCGGTACCATCGTGGCTCCGTTGATGCCCTTCGCTGGCTTGCCTGAAACTCGCAAAAATTAATCCTTGCATTTCGTAAGGGATTCCAATGCCGGTGTCTTTTACCCTAACGTGGGCCATGTGCCTATTGTCTTTGAATTCCTCTACAATTTCGATGGTAATACTACCCCGGGAGGTAAATTTTACAGCGTTGTCGACCAATAGATCGAGAATTCTCTTGAACATCTCTTCATCTGAACGTAGAATAATTTGTGTTTTTCGGGGTTGATAGTAAAACTCAAGTCCTTTTTCTTCAGCTAAGTCCCGGTATTTCTCCCTAACTAATTTATCAATAACCTGGTGCACATTGAAGTTGCTCAACCTGACATCAAGCTTGAGCAGTTCTGTATCTGATAGCTCCAAAATGCCGTTGAGGGTATTGAGCAGGCGTTCTCCGCTTTGCAGAATCGAACGGGCCATTTGCCGATGCTTCTCTATCGTGCACTCTTCAATGAGTAATTCAGCAAATCCGTTGATCCCGTTTAAAGGAGTTCGCAATTCATGATACATGGTTGTGAGAATGTGATTCTTCAGTTGATCACTCTCAGATGCCTTCTTCATATTTTCGGCCAATGATTTTTTAAGCATCGCCATTTCTTCAAGCAATTGCTGGATTTCATGCCTGGCACGACGCGTATGCAAATATTGGTTGAAAAGAATGATAAGTGAAATGAGTAATAAACCGCTCAGCAAAGCAACAAAAGCCCAGGCTCTTGAAACGCCATAATTATATGGCTTTTCGGGTTCTTTTGCAAGAACCTCCTTTAAATCTTTTTCTGCCATAGCTTCAGCCTTAGCTTGCACCAACTTCACCTCAGTAAGGTATTGACTGTATTTGTTTTCGTATTCCTTGAATTTTTTATAGAAATCAAGCGCTTTCTTGTAATCCCCCCTCATTTCAGCAATCCTTGCCTTTTCTTCATAGAGGTAAACCATTTCTTGCTGCAGGCTGAGCTTTTGAGCGTAAGAAATAGCCCTGTCAATCAATGCGTCAGACTCCTGATAGCTCTTTTTTTCTAATAAAAGCTGTGCTTTGGTGTGCAAAACAGGAATACTTTCGCTAAGCCTGTTCTTTCTTTCCAGAATTTGAATTGCAAGGTCAATATACTGTAAACCTTCGTCAATGCGATGCTGACGCAGGCATATATTGGCAAGATTATTTAAAGGATAAGTCATTCCTACAGAATCATTCGAATGGGTATATCCCTGAATAGATTGTATTAAATAATTCTCTGCTTCTGTTTTATTGCCCAATTCGTTATTAATGAGTCCCAGATTATTATAAACAATATTGATATTGACCTGTTGGGGATATTTCATTTGCTTGTGACAGCTCAAAGCCTTTTCGAAAAAAGACAAGGCTGCTTTAGGGTCGCCTGCCTGCCAGAGCACGGTTCCAATATTATTGTAAACTGTAAAGAGCAAATCATATGCATTTTGCTTTTCAGCTATTCTTTTGGCTTTAAGATAATAACGTAATGCCTCGGGTAGTTTGCCTAAAACGTAGTTAACCAATCCGGCTTGAACGTGTATGGACACATAAACAGAAATATCGGAACTGTCTTTCTGAAGATATTTCACTGCTTCTTCAATAGCTTTCAATGATTGCTGATAATCCTGCAAATCGTACCAAGCAATGCTTTTGGCGGTGAAGGCATTAAGTTTTGATGAAATAGTTGCTTCGTGGCTGCGTACCACCATTTCAGCCAACTTTAAAGCATATTTCGATTTACCAAGGTAAGTTTCAATAAGTGCTTTTTGTCCGATAGCATCGAGCAGGAATGATGTTGAATAATCAACAGGGCAATGGATGGCTCTGTCGACATATTTTGCAGCTTCGACTTTATACCCCAGATTGAGCAAGGCCTTACTCATCATTAGCCATGATTTACTGAGCGTTGCATTGAAGCAGTGCCTTTCTGGATAAATTTTTAATTTTTGTCCTGCCACTGCAATTGCCCCATCGTTCTTATCCAGGTTTTTAGTGGCAAAATGATTAAAGATGACTAAAGTGTCATTCCAACTCGAGGTTTTCAGATTTTTGAGAAGACTGTCGACCAGCTTCTCTTCCTGAACTGGAATCTTAAAAGTATGGTGCTGGGCCGGGCTTTTAAGAACTGTAGTCACGAATAAAATGCTAAATATCAGTAAAATGTTTTTATTTAAACGGATGAGATATGCCATAAGGAGATTGTTTCAAAAAATGGAGAAGGAATTCAATGTCTGGAAACAAAGGTAAAAATTGTTTTTATTTAATTTTCGTTTACGCTCTGATATCTGATAACTTTGCCGAAAAGGTATTCTTGCTTATGAAACCTGTAAAAGATTATATTGTTTATGTGTTATTTCGTTTGATAGTATTGATTTTCAAAATAATGCCATGGTTGGTATTGTATAGATTGTCTCGGATAGTGTATGTTTTTTTATTTTATGGAATAAAATATCGGAGAAAGGTAGTGCGTCAAAACCTTGACCGTCTTTTTCCGAATAAAACAGAGGAGTGGAAAGATAATGTCCAGAAATCTTTTTATCGTCATCTAAGTGATATTTTTCTTGAAAGCATTAAGGGTTACGATTTGAGTCCAGACAATTTGCTTTCTCGCTTTACTTTGGAGAATCCAGAGAAGTTGCAAGAAATAGAGGCAAAGTATCCCTATATCATCGTTGCATCGGCCCATTGCGGAAATTGGGAATGGGGAGCCATGGCTGCCCCGCTCCTGATGAAATGTACCACCTACGGCCTTTACAAACCCCTTTCAAATTCTTATATTGATCGATGGATTCGCCGTAGGAGAGCCGTTCAAGGAATGCATCTTGTGCCTATTGCTGCCACTTCATCTATGTTTCGTAGCAATGAAGCCAGTGCTGCTTACTTTTTCATTACCGACCAACATCCCTCACGCAGGGCGAGTGCTATATGGGTCAGGTTTTTGGGCTATCCCACAGCTTGGTTGCATGGAGTGGAGAAATATTCCAGAATACATAATCTTCCGGTGTTTTATTTTGGTATTCGCCGCTCTAAACGTGGGTTTTACACAGTCTTCATTCGTGAAATAGCCCTACATCCGAATGCTTTGCCCTATGGCGAAATAACCCGCAGTTATGTAAAAATTCTTGAAGAAAGCTTATTGGACGACCCTGTTAATTGGCTCTGGACACATCGTCGATGGAAATACGAACCTGAAACTGGTGAAACTATTTTTGAATAATCTAGTGCCCTGCCGGCGGATGTTCTATGTATTTTTCCGGATGCTTGGCCCATTCGGCCCTAAACCAACCTTGAATTTTGCGCATGTCTTCTTCCTGATTTCCCGTTGGATAAAATACAGGTCCTAAAATAAGCTTACGGTTTTTATAATCAACAACTCCGGCTTGTAAAGGGGTTTCGGTATCTAAACTCATTTTATAAAAACCTGTTTTCCAACGCTTGACAGGCTTTCGAGTTCCTTCTGGGGTTATAATCAGATAGAAAGAGGGGCTGTTTTTAATTTGTTCTACTATTTGTTTGTAGAATCGGGTATCGCGATTGGGATAAACGGGATAAGCCCCTAAAGCCCGCAAAATGGGACCCAGGGGCCAAAAGAAGTATTTGTACTTAATTAAGAAATTGGGCTTAATGCCTATTGCACGGGCAAACAGAAAGCCCCATATAAAATCCCACATGCTGGTATGGGGAGCAGATATCAAAATAAGGCGTTTAAGTTCAGGCAAACTTCCCTCAATTCTCCAGCCGGTTAATTTTAGAATGAAACGGGCCAGTTGTTGCATGAACTAAAGAATTTGTATTATTTTGTGTTTCACGTTGTTAAATGAGAATTCATCACCTTCACGTTTGCCTTTCATTGCCGCAAATATGGGCACCTGCGGAGAAATAACATACCAGGTTTCACCATCAATCTCAATCTTACCCATGCCAATTGCGATAAACATTTTTTGTTTTGAGGTAATCACTGCCGCACCAAATTCTACTGCCTCGCATTTGCGGTTGGGGTCGATACGACGGATAATTTCAAGCTGTTCGCTGGCTTTTTGAAATTGCCTGGCAAACATTTCACTTTTTTGTAAATATTGAGAACGATAAGATTCATAAATATCCATGGTGTTTACTTCTTCCTGTGCAGCCTGGTCAGCTTCAGTCATGGCCTGGCGGGCCAGCTCGGCTGCCTCCTCCTGCGCCCTTAATACGGCTTCATAAACTTTTTGTTTTACATTTAAAGCATTCATGGCCTAGTCGATTGGGTTTTGGATAAAAAAAAACCTCCCGGAATTTTAATGAACGAAATTTGTGCCGGGAAAGGTTTTGGCAAATATAAAAATACTTTAGGTATTATCCAAACATAGGTGATCGAGCTTCTTCGGTTGTTAAATTATTAGGTGGAACTTCCCTGCTGCCAAATAATCGAACGAAAGGCCTAATTTTGCCACAAAATAAGCAGAATGCAATTAGAAGACATTCCCAACTTGCCTATCTATAACCACACAGTGGTTGAAATGCTGGCTGTGGCTTTCGACTATTGTTCTTTTATGGAGAAAGCTGATGCCAGAAGTGTTAAAGAAATTTCATCATACCTTGTGAAGGTGCTTCCTTTGCTCTATATCAAAGGTGAATTACTGCCTGAGGTAGAGCCCGAGTTCCCCGAAGCCAACGAACGTTATGTTACGGAAGAGGAATGGGAGGGATTGTTTAATATTCTACGCATTAAATTTGAACGAAACGACATTTATTATACTTTCGATCCGGCGGCCTATGGCTGGGGAGAAGCCTTGAAGGTAAGCCTTTCAGAACACCTCAGCGATATTTATCAGGATATGAAAGATTTTGTGATACTTTATCAGAAAAATTCGAGGGCTGCCAAAGAGAATGCTGTCGCAGAGGTGAAAAGGCTTTTCTCTTCGCATTGGGGCCCCAGGGTGGTATCTGCTTTATCTGCCTTGCATTATTTAGCCCACGATGAACCGGGACCTTATTTCACCGATAGCAATTTTCTTGAAGCTGATTCAATTTAATCTGTACGCTTAGTATCCATTGTATGAAACTCTCGGTCATCATCGTTAATTATAATGTTGAACATTTTTTAGAGCAATGCCTGCATTCTGTGCGCAAAGCATGTGATGGCATTGATTCTGAAGTATGGGTGGTCGACAATGCCAGCGCCGATGGCTCTATACCTATGTTGGCCGAAAAGTTTCCCGAAGTAAAAGTTATCGCCAATGCCGAAAATGTTGGTTTTGCCAGAGCAAACAATCAGGCTATCAGGCAGGCTAAAGGAGAATATGTGCTTTTGCTGAATCCGGATACGGTGGTAGAAGAAGATACATTCACCAAAACCATTGCATTTATGGATGAACACCCTGACGCAGGAGGTCTCGGGGTGAAAATGGTGGATGGTAAGGGGCGTTTTCTTCGGGAATCGAAAAGAGGACTGCCTACGCCAGCCACTGCGCTGTTTAAGATTCTCGGTCTGACTTCCGTTTTTCCACGCAGTCCCATTTTTGCTCGTTATTATCTCGGTCATTTGCCGGATGATGAGATACATGAAGTAGAAATATTGGCAGGTGCCTTTATGCTGCTTCGTCGTAGCACCCTCGAGATAATCGGCCTTCTCGACGAAGATTATTTTATGTATGGTGAAGACGTTGACCTTTCGTACCGTATCCTTAAAGCTGGATATAAAAACTACTACTACCCTCATACACGAATCATTCATTATAAAGGTGAAAGCACCCGAAAGAGTTCAGTAAATTATGTTTTTACCTTTTATCAGGCCATGGCCATTTTTGCCCGAAAGCACTTTTCAGCTGGATTGGCCAGCCGTTTTATAGTGCTTATCAATATTGCGATTTTTGCCAGAGCCAGTCTTTCGGTGCTGCGGCGAATCTTTCAGAGAGTTTTTCTGCCCCTTTTGGATGCTGCCCTATTGTATGGTGGTATTTTCATCATGAAAGGATATTGGGAAGATTTTATTTTTCAAGGCTACGGCCACTATCCAGGGGTTTTTGTCTATTTCATGCTACCGGTTTATATCTTTATCTGGCTGATAAGCGTTTATCTGAGTGGGGGCTACGATAGGCCATTTCGTCTCACAAGGGTGCTGCAAGGAATGCTTGTAGGTACGGTAATAATTCTTACTGGTTACGGGCTGCTTAATGAAGAATTGAGGTTTTCGAGAGCACTGATTCTTTTTGGTGCACTTTGGGGTATTATCTGCCTAACCCTTACTCGCCTGCTTCTGCATTATTTCGGGTGGAAAGATTGGCAATTGTGGATAAGTGAAAATAAACGTATAATCATTGTAGGCAATGAGGGGGAATGCAACCGTGTGGCAGAAATCATCAGGGGAGGACTCCACCGACCATCGTTCATCGGATTTGTGGCTCTTGATGCCGAAAACGAGAGGAAAAATGGCTTCATCGGGCATACTTCGCGCCTAGATGAAATTACCCGGATTTATGGCATCAACGAAGTTGTGTTTTGCGCAGCCGATATGAGTGCCCAAAGCATTATCGACCACATGATGCACCTTCAAGGGCGTAATCTTGAATTTAAAACTGCTCCTCCCGAAAGTTTTTCGGTAATTGGAAGCAATTCCATCAGCCTTTCGGCCGATCCTTTTATTATCGACCTAAGCTCATTAACTCAACCTCGAAATCGCAGAAACAAACGCCTGGCCGATTTAACCATTAGTATTTTATTGCTGCTGGGATTTCCTGTATTCATTTGGAAGGTTGAGCAAAAGGCGGGTTTGCTGCGCAATATTTTTTGGGTATTCTTTGGCTTTTGTTCATGGGTAGGCATTCACCAAACACAGGAGCAGACGGGTAAGTTGCTGCTTCGACCCGGAGTGCTTCATCCGGCAGATGCCTGGCAAAGTACACGTCTGCAAGAACAGACCGCTCGCAACCTCGAATTACTATACTTTAGAAATTACCGTATTATCGACGATTTTTCCATTGTCCTTCGGTCAATCCGCTTTCTGGGCCGAAGGTGTAAGTAACATAATAAAAGCATATCCTATGCCACTTCGTTTAACCCGCCCTCTGGCCATTGTAGATCTTGAAACCACCGGAGTAAATGTGGGCCATGATCGCATCGTAGAAATCAGTATTGTTAAGGTCTATCCTGACGGCTCGCGTGAAGTTTTCACCCAACGCATCAACCCTACTATCCCGATACCGCCTTTTTCAACGGCCATACACGGTATTTCTGATGAAGACGTGAAAGATGCACCCACTTTTGCAGAAATAGGTCATAAAATAGCCCAAATGCTCCGCGATTGCGACCTTGCCGGCTTCAACAGCAATAAATTCGATTTTCCGCTCTTGGTAGAGGAATTTTTACGGGCTGGTATCGATTTTGAGATCAAAGGTCGCAGAATGATTGACGTGCAGAATATATTTCATAAAATGGAGCCACGCACCCTCAAGGCTGCTTATAAGTTCTATTGCGGGGCTGAACTTGAAAATGCCCATAGTGCAGAAGCGGATGCCCTGGCTACTTATGAGGTTCTATTGGCGCAGGTGGATCGATACCAGGGTATTGAGGTAGAGGACAAAGAAAATAACGCAACCATTACCTTCGACAACACAACGACAAGCCTTCACCAGGTTTCGTATATGCTTAGAAATGTCGACCTTGCGGGCCATATTGTTTACGACGACAAAGGTCGTGAGGTGTTTAATTTTGGAAAATACAAGGGACAACCTGTAGAAGAGGTTTTTTTAAAAGAGCCTTCTTACTACGATTGGATGATGAAAGCAGAATTTCCGCTTTATACCAAGAAAATTATTACTGCTATCAAACTCAGGGGTTTCAATAAAGGCATGAACAATATGAATCAGTCGGGAAACAAAAAAAATAACGTATGATTTGGTATTTTTCGGGAAAAAAGTCATAATTTTGCAGCCTTAAAAATTAAAAGTGCATACCGATGGCAAAGAAAAGTAAAGAAGCACGTGTACAGGTGATTCTGGAGTGCACCGAACAAAAGGCAAGCGGTGTTCCGGGCATGTCGAGGTATATTACCACCAAAAACAAAAAGAACACTCCTGGTCGTCTGGAACTCAAGAAATACAATCCTTACCTTAAAAGAGTTACCGTTCATAAAGAAATTAAATAATTCATAAAATATGGCAAAGAAAGTAGTTGCTACCCTGCAAACAGGAGGAAAAGACTGGGCCAAGGTAATACGTATGGTCAGGTCACCTAAAACAGGTGCTTATGTTTTCACCGAAGACATGGTACCCAATGACAAGGTGAAAGAATTTCTCGTTCAAAACAAGTAAAGATAATTTGTTTTCATGGCTGTCCCGGGGGGCCTTGCTGAATATTTAGCAGTGGCTCCTCCGGTTTTTTTATTTATGCCTATTTTCGCCAAAAAAATTTAGTATGGGATTGTTTTCGTTTTTTGGAAAAAAAGAAAAAGAAGACCTCGAAAAAGGTTTGGAGAAAACAAGAGAGTCGGTGTTCTCCAAAATTGCCCGGGCTATAGCCGGCAAAACCCAGGTTGACGATGAAATACTGGATAATCTTGAAGAAATACTTATCAATGCTGATGTGGGAGTAGAAACCACCCTTCGTATTATTGAACGTATTCAAAATAGGGTGGCCCGCGATAAATACATCAACACCTCAGAGTTAAATCGAATCCTTAGGGAAGAGATTGTTGACTTGTTGGAAGAAAATCGCCCGGGAGTAATTCAGGGTTTTGATTTCGAGAAGCGGGAATATCCCTATGTGATAATGGTAGTTGGTGTCAATGGGGTTGGGAAAACTACTACTATTGGCAAGCTGGCATACCGCTTCAAGCAGGCAGGTAAAACCGTACTTTTGGGAGCAGCTGATACCTTCAGAGCTGCAGCTATCGATCAGTTGAAAATCTGGGGCGAAAGGGCAGGCGTACCTGTCATTGCCCAAACCATGGGTGCTGACCCTGCCGCCGTGGCCTTCGATACCTGCAAATCGGCCGTGGCTAATGGATACGATGTGGTGATTATCGATACAGCCGGTCGTCTTCATAATAAAGTAAACCTGATGAATGAGCTTTCTAAGGTTCGAAAAGTAATGCAAAAGGTTATTCCCGATGCTCCTCACGAAGTGCTGCTGGTTCTCGATGCCTCCACAGGGCAAAATGCATTTGAACAAGCCCGGCAATTTACTGCGGCTACCGAGGTGAATGCCCTGGCCCTTACCAAGCTGGATGGAACAGCTAAAGGTGGGGTGGTAATAGGTATTTCGGATCAGTTTAAAATTCCGGTAAAGTATATCGGAGTGGGTGAAAAAATCGACCAGTTACAGCTTTTCGACAGGAAATCCTTCGTGGATAGTCTCTTTGCCTGATTTAATCTGTATTTTATAATTTTAAAAAAGCCACCGTCCAGTAAGACAGTGGCTTTTTAAATTATTGAAAAAAAGCTTCTATGCTAAATTTTAATGACTTTGATGCGACTCACAAACCCGGCATTTCTAACTTCGAGAACGTAAGTGCCTGGTTTCAGCCATCCTAAATTTAATTCAATTTCCGGAGTGTCGTTAACAGCATTCCAGTACATTTCTTTTCCGGTAATATCGAACAAAAGAATGTTGGTTGGGCCTGTTAGGCCGGGTTTCAGGTGCAGTTTTAGTTGATTATTGAATGGGTTGGGGTGTACATTTGCAAGCAATCCCTGCATTTCGGACGTACCCTCACAGCTTACCATTAGATATATGCTGTCTACGGCAAAGCAGCCAAGGGTATCAATTCCCGTAACATAGTACCAACCGGCATCTTCTGGGGTGGCTTCGGCTAATACAATTTTGCTTTCATATGAGACGAATCCGCCAGGTCCTGACCAAATGAACAGGTCGGCCCCGGAGGCTTCAATATAGGCCATGGTGCCCGGGCATACAGGCGAATTGGTGATTAAATTTAAAGCAGGGATTTCCTTTGCGTATATTTCGCTGAAAATGATACTGTCGCAACCCCACTGACTCTGTAAGGTATCAATATAGAGGCCAGGTGCCGAAATATATTCCCCTGAAGGCAGCTGGTAAACATCACCGGGGCATAATCCTGCCTGGTTGTGAGTAAAGGTAACAGGAAGTATCATCACAAACTGCATTGTGCTTGCTGAGCAGTTGAACTCGTTAGATACAGTCAGATGGTACCAGCCGAAATAACCCACGCTGGCATTTTCAATAATGAGGTCTTGTCCATGAACAGTATCACCCGTGGGCAAAGTCCAGAAATAATTGGTTCCTCCTTCACCATGCAAGTGCAAGGTGTGATACTCGCAGAAATCTGTTGAAAGGTTGTAAATGGAGGGAACCGGGGCAGCATGGAAGGTTACCTGCGAGATAATGACAGAATCGCAGTTCTGATAAGAAGTTAATGTATCGTAGTAAATTCCTGATGTATATACAATAGTTCCTCCTGGCAGCGTGTAGCTCTCGCCTTGGCAAAGGTCAATCGTCTGATAAGTAGGCTCAATTTTTATTACCTCTGCCTGGAGCGTAGCCGAGCTCATGCAACCCCAGGGATCAGTAGCTCCCACCTGATATAAGCCGGCATTTGATGGTTGTGCATTGGGTATAGAAAATTGCGGCTGGTTGCTTATAAATCCATTGGGTCCCAGCCATAAAAAAGTACACTGTTGGGCAGATGCTCCAATGGTTAAGGTTTCCCCTGCACATACCGGTGAATTGCTGTAAACCGTTATCTCAGGTAAGGGTCTGACTGTAAGATTTATTGTTATAATACTATCGCATCCATTATGAGCAGGAATAGTATCGATATAAGTACCTGTCTGATTGACGACTGTACCTCCTGGTAAATTATAACTTTGTCCCTGGCATATATAGGGATTTATAGTATTGTACGATGAGAGAAATACATTTACAAAGGTGGAATCAGGTGAGGAACAACCATTGGTGTCTGTAACGGTAACGAAATACCAGCCTGAATTGAGCGGAGTTATTGAGGGGATGACAGGATTTTGCAAGTTGCTGGAAAAACCATAAGGCCCTGTCCAATTGTAATTTTCTCCTCCGAGTGCATAAAGTTGGAGATCATGATTTTCACAAACAGGACTATTGTTCCATGCAGCAGTAATGGGCAACGGATGAACAATAACCTGGGCTGTGGCTGTTCCTGTGCAACCTTCCTGAGTAGTAATGGTCACAGTATAGGTGGTATTTACTATCGGAGAGACCGTAATAGATGCAGTGGTTTGTCCTGTGCTCCAGAGGTAAGAAACCCCTCCTGTTGCTGTTAATGTTACAGATTCACCTTTACAAATTTCTGTAAATGAGGGTGTAATGGAAGGCTGAGGAGTCACCACGTTTACGTTCCACGAATTATTGAGTATCCTCGAGCATCCTGTTGTTTGGTTAAGAGCCTCAACGGTCAGTGTTACCGATTCGTTGAGAGGGGGAGAGGTCAGGACGACATTTTGGCCGTTTCCGTAAACAATTTGATTAGTCGCATTTCCATCGATAAACAAGCGGTAACGAATGCCAGGCTGAGAATTAACAATCTGAAGCTGTGCACTGTTGCCATTGCATACGTTCAGAGTTAAGAGATTAACAGTCAGGGTTTTGTATTGTCCTGCAAGGTTCTGGATCTCCTCTGCACTAAGTGCTCGATTGTAAATTCTTAACTCATCGAGCCAGCCTTTTACCCATTCTATGGGGCCATGGGCATCCCGCCCTATTTCAAGGCGTTGGTCGTTGGGTATAATTGTTCCGGGCTGCTTTACTTTACTGCTTAATACACCATTGATGTAAAATTTTATGCTATCGCCATTGTAGGTGACAGCATAATGAAACCACTCATTGATGGGAATGGGTATTGAACTCCCGGAGTTATAATCCTGACCATTAAATCCAAAGTAATATGTATCCAGGTTTACGTCTATTCCAGTACGGTATTGATAGATATTATAAGATGGCCCGTTGATTTTGCATAAAAAATCAGCATATCCGATAAATGAATTTATCCAGCTCGTAATCGTTAATTCATTGGTGGGCGACATTAATGAGGGCGAGTTGGGTACTTCTACCCAAGAGTTAGTTCCATTGAAATACATAGATTTGTTGGCCTGGCCAGCAGGATTGGGGCCACCTAATAGGTTGTAGGCTGTACCATTATTTTGATTTCCACTGGCATCATTGGCGTTGCCATCGAAAGGATACCAGGCAACCAGGCCGGCATTGAGATTGGATGGTAATGTCCATGTCTGGCCGATATCTGCCGGCAGCTCAGCTATTACGACCGGAGCGGGTACACGATAACTTTCCCAACCATTTTGCTCTATTGTTACGTAATAAGTGTGAGATTGATTGAGCACAGGTGTTGTAAAGGAAGCTCCGGAAGCAATGTAAGAACAGCTGGTATCGCTTTCGTACCAGTGATAAACCTGTCCCGTAGTAGCTCCGCTCGCCGTAATTGTGGCACTGCCCGGGCCGCATAAGTATGCCGTGGTAACTGTTGGTGGGTTAACCCCGGAATACAAAACATGTATTTCGTCTTCGGTTAAAGGCCGGTTGTATATCCTGATGTCATCAAGTTTCCCGTTTAAAGGATACCAAAATACATTATAACGTCCAAACCACAGGCCTTTGTTTGCAGAATTGGCAAAACTGTTAATCCCATAATTTCTCTTGATCAGGACTCCATTGGCGTATATACGGGTTTCGTAAGGGTAATAAACAAATGCCAGATGCACCCATTTTCCGGTGCTACTGCAGGGAACTGTTTGTTCCGCTTCAATGGGATTACCTGGGCCATTGGGACGGGTACTGACCAAAAATTTGCCGTCATTTTGGCCGGTAACAGTCCCCACAAAACCGCCACCATCTTCTTTCGCCCATAATACATGCGTTCCAAGAGTTACGGGGGCACCGGTATTGTTCATCCCGTAGTAACTGTTCATATAAACCCACATAGAAACTGATGCCTGAGTTGTAAAATTCAGACTGGGTGAAGAGGGCACAAAAATCGTTTGTGGGTTGGCAATTCCTGCAAAGTTCATGGCGCTGTTTGGATTCCCAAATCTGTCTGTTGAAGGGGTTGCGCCATTTACAATACCATTGTTGTTGTTTCCGCTGAAGTCAGTTGCGTTTCCGTCGAGAGGGTACCATGCTACCAAGCCGTCCATAAGGTTTACCTGGGCTGAGCTCATGCCAAATGTGAGCAATACAACCCAGAGTGTCATAAACTTTCTCATAAATGTTGGGTTTTGGTTAGAATTTCTCTTTGTATTGAGCTTATTTTGTAGCTATCAAATAAAGTTGATTGAAATAATACCAAAATTAAATTAAAAATCGAATAATTTCGTTTTTTCCGGAGGAAAATTTCTGAAAAAATATACTTACCAAACCTAAGTCGGGGTGAGTGGATTCGAACCACCGACCCCCTGGTCCCAAACCAGGTGCGCTAACCGGACTGCGCTACACCCCGAAAATATTAGGAGCAGGGAAAATGACAAATTAAAAATTACTGCGGTGAGGGGGGGATTCGAACCCCCGGTACGGTATCCCGTACGGCAGTTTAGCAAACTGCTGGTTTAAGCCTCTCACCCACCTCACCGGATATTTTGCTTAAACTATCTCGTCAAATTCCCTGCCTCAAAGAACTTTGCCTATCGTTTCATTTCAATTGACTACGGCGATGCAAAAGTAGGGTATTTTTTTGTTTTACCAAAGCCTTAGATCCATTTCCAGGAGATTAACTAAAAATTAACTTGATTTTCAGCCCGATTGGGATTTTAGTAGTAATTTTGCGCCGTTATATTTTTAGCTGGATTTTGTTTTGAGAAAACGCCTGAACCCCTTTGTATTTTTCTGGATAGCAGGAATTTTACTGTTTTTTTTCTCTCTTTGGGTCACCCGCTTGGAGGTTATGCCCAATAATTTTTCTATTGTTGCAGTTTCGTTATTCATTTGGCTTGTTGACAATTTCCTTTGGTGGCGAATCCGCAACGAAATCAATCATGTAAAAGGGGCGTGGCGATATATCCTATGGATACTCTTTTGGGTGCCGCTTGTTTTCTATATTGCGGGGTTGCTATACGCCATTTTCATTCCTTTTTTGCAGTGGAGCAATAATCAAAAGACCTGGTATTTTGCTATTTTATTGTTTTTTTACGGTACTCGTGCCTTGCCTGTCCTTCTTCTTTTCATTGAATGGATAGTGTCTTTTGTGTTGGACGTAAGCAGGAGGGGAGGAGATAGAGATACCCTAAAATCCGATTCGCGAAGACGCTTTTTGCTGAATTTGGGAATAGTTGGAGCCGGCTTTCTTCTGAGTGGTATGCTTGCTGGAATTCTGAGGTGGGCAGGTTCATTCAGGGTGCACAAAGTCTGGTTCCCCGTTAAAAATTTACATTCGGCATTTCATGGATACCGAATTGTCCAAATTTCAGACTTACATCTTGGAAGCTGGGCTTCGGTGGCCGAACTCGATCGGGCAATTGATTTGGTATTGGAACAAAAACCTAATCTTATAGTATTTACGGGCGATCTGGTAAATTATTCAACCGCTGAGGCTCTGCCTTTCGAAGCTTCCTTAAGGCGTTTGCGGGCTCCCGACGGAGTGTTGGCTATTCTTGGCAACCACGACTATGGTGGCTATACACGATGGCCATCCGCATATGCCAAACGGAAAAACCTCGCTGACCTCAAGAGTTTCTATCAAAGGATTGGTTGGAAACTTCTCAACAACGAAAATGTTGTCATTCAGCGCGAAGGCGGGGCAATTGCCATTGCCGGCGTGGAAAATTGGGGGGCTCATTCTCGTTTCCCTAAGCGTGGTAATGTGCTCCAGGCCTTGAATGGTATAGAACATATTCCGGTGAAAATCCTTCTTTCTCATGATCCTACACATTGGCAAAATATTGTAATTGAAAAAACTCCGGAAATCCTACTGACTCTTTCTGGTCATACCCATGGCATGCAATTTGGCATTGAAGCAGCAGGCATACGTTGGAGTCCTGCAAAATATTTCTATCGCCACTGGGCAGGTCTCTACGCCAATCCCGATCAAACCCAGTTCCTTTATGTGAACAGAGGCCTCGGAAACATAGGATACCCGGGCCGTATTGGTATTTTCCCCGAAATTACTCTCATTGAACTTTTATCCGATTAATGTTCAGCTTTGATAATTTCTACTGACATCACCCCTCTTTACTGTAAAAATGAAATTTGAGGTAAAAGGGCTTTTACCTATGTTTTAAATCGACAACTAAAAGGCAGCTACTTAAACTCCAGAGAACTCTTTTCAAAGAAAAGAAGACTGCCCCATACGAATGAAGCAGTCTCTTATATATATATCCTCCTTATATTAAAACTCGGAACTTGGAACCCGGAACTTGGAACCTGGAACCTGAAACTTGGAACCTGGAACCTGAAACTTGGAACCCGGAACCTGGAACCTGGAACCTGGAACCCGGAACCTGGAACTTGGAACTTGGAACTTATTCTTCAATCTTAAACCTCCAAATCTGGAACATTCCCTTTTTGGCACCACGATCGGAGCTGAAATAAATGAAATTATCTTTGCTCCAGTAGGGGGAAAAGTCGTTGGCGGGGTTGGTGGTATGCTGGCGGAGGTTCTCTCCATTGATGTCAATGGTGTAAATGTCAAAATCCTGTTTGTTTTTCTTGGTTAGCTGAAAGACAAGTTTGGTGCCATCAGGACTCCAGTTGGGACGTGTAGCATATCCAAGGTCGGGTGTAGTTAGCTGACGTGGTGAGTCGCCGTCGATGGTCATTATCCACAAAGTGCCAACTTCAGCAGTCTTTTGTTTGTTGAGGTCGTACTTAATAAAGGCAATCCATTTACCATCAGGTGAAATAGATGGAAAGCTCCCTTCACCCAGCATTTTTAGTTCCCCTGTTTGCAGGTTTTTAAGCCACAATTGGTTTTTTGTAACCTGTACAAGACTGTACTGTAAGGATTTGTTGTTTTTATCTTTTGCTTGTATAAAGGATCGCGGAGGCGCTCCTTTCTCGAAAATTATCATTGTCCCATCATCTGACCATGCAGGATTATATTCGTTTTCATCGGTATAGGTTACCTGAGTGATTGCCTTTCCTTTTTTAGCATCTACATAATAAATGTCGAAATTGTTTTTGTCGTAAAATTGAAAGGCTATTTTCCCATTAGCATCGCAAATGGCTGGTGATACATTGATTCCGGTTCCGTAAGTCTTTTGAATTGTAGCTCTTGATAAAACATTGTCCTTCATGTAGATATTGTATGAGCCGTCTTTTTCCCTCACGGTATATACCAAGTTCTGGCCCATATTGCCTCCGTGGCAGTCGAATGAAGGGTATTCATTGTCAGTTATTTTCGAGAGTGCATCAAAGCTTTCGCCCTCCGACACCATCATAAACTCTGATGTGCTGCACGAAGCGAAAAGAGATGTTGCAGCTACAATAAGCAAGTAATTTCTGATTCTCATAGGTTGTGTGGTTTTGGTATGGTTATTCATGAAACAAAGTTAGTTTAAAATGTTGATAAAATAACTAGTAGGGAATTAAAGCAATGTTGCCGAGAGTTGTCATTCATAATTTCCATCCATCACCGGATTTTTTTCTGAGAAGGGTTCACTTTTCAATTTTATTGGAAAGTGAGAAATGATTTCACCTGAAGCAGAGGTATATTCTTCGATGGTGCGGGTTTTGCGAATTTTTCGATATACCTTAAGGGGATCCTGAAATACATGGCACATATAAGCCCAAATGGGTTTCATACGGTCGAGAATTTGTACACGCCCTTGAAGCCGGGTCATGGCATCCTGCGCAATGTAATCATGAAAGCCTTCCAATGATTTACGCATTGAACTCTCTTCCCAGTCCTGGCCTTTAAGCATGGAAGGCAAAAATGGGTAACGCAATGCCCCTCTTCCTATCATCCATCCTGCAGGATCACATATCTGTCTCACTTTTAAGTAGTCTTCATGGCTATATATATCACCATTGTATATTATTCGGTGATTTGTCAGCTTTTTTACCTCGCTGAAGATCTCAGGTTTGGCTTTGCCTCGGTACAATTGGCTGCCGGTGCGTGGATGAAGAATAATTTCATATATGGGATAATTATTTAAAATTTCCAACACACGGAATATTTCTTCATGCGATTGATATCCACTGCGTAACTTAACCGAAAAATGGATTTTTATTTCGGGCATTACTTTATCGAGAATGTCTCTGATCTTTTCAGGATAGGGCAATAATCCTGAGCCTCTGCTTTTTTTGGCCACCCTGGGGAACGGACAACCCAGATTCCAGTTGAGTTCGGTGTAGCCCCAGTTAGTAATTTGTTCAGCAACAATAAGAATTTCTTCAGCTTCTTTCGACAATATTTGGGGCACAGTATCAGCCAAATTGTTTTTCTCAGGCTGAAGGTCGCGCACTTTTGAACGACTGACCCGATTTCCGGTAATTCCAGAAATGTATGGACAATAAAATTTATCTATTCCACCAAAGTAAATTCTGAAACCGTTGCGGTAAGCTGCATCTGTTATGCCTTGAAATGGAGCAAGATAAATTGTTGTTGTGCTCATATTCATGGATAGTCGGGTAGTTCGATTTTAAGCCATTTCATTAAAAGTCTTTTCACCTCTGCTTTATCCGAAGGTTTAAGGTGATATATCCTCGATCCATGATGATAACCTTCAGCAATAAATCTCCTGGAGTCAACGGCTGTGGTTGGCATGGCAGCCGATGCAGTCCAGGGATCGTTTTCTCCGTAAATGTAAATGATATGATTTCCTTTTAGTGCTATAAAATCTCTAACTTTTTGGAGGGTATTTCCATTAAAAGTGTTGGCGCTACCCTTGGGAGCCAGTACTTTATTGCTGTAATAACCTGAACGGGCTACCAGAAGATTGCCAAGTCCGGTAGTGTCGTACCCATAATAACCTATTTCTGTGTATGCCTGATAAAAGAAAGGATAGAAATAATCCATCGCAGGATGACAATACGAATCCAACCCTATAACATCGGTAAGGTGCCTGTAGAGAATGTCTGCCGGGTTTCCTGGTGCAGGAATAGTCTTTTCTTCAATTCCCCACTGCCAAAATGAGAAGGGGTATTCTAATACCAGGTAGTCGAGTGTGGAATCGACACTCATATTTAATTTCAGTTGATTTGAGGCTAAGTCATTCATTAGTAGGGGGATGATTTCTTTGCGGTGTTTTAATACCTCGCGCTGAAATTCCAAAATTTTGTTTCGAGTAGAGGAATTACCAACATTTTTAAGAAAATAAATTTCGCGTGGATCTTCCTGGGCAATATTGATGGGTGCAACATAAGCTACCGTTGCATCGGCATCGTTGGGATAGAAAGTGCGGTGGTAAATAGCGGTCTGTCCACCTTTACTAATACCTGTCGTGACCACGGGGGTATTGTATATTCTGCGAATAAGCTGTAATACGCGGTGATGGTCAGCAGCGGCGTTTTCTACGGTAAGATACTGCCATGAAGCGCCCTGAGGACGCGAGGGGCCAAAGTATCTGTGCTCAATTACCCACTGATTGGCGTTCAACCATTGGGTGAGCTCTTCCTGATGCCTGCCATTGTTGGCATATTCGGCACCATAGCCCTCCGTAACTACCACCACGGGTCTGTCGAAACCCTTATGCTGAACAAAAATCCTTTGATAAAAGCTTCCTTTTTCGGGATGCATGTGATCGATGGGCTGTTCGAGCCATAACACGAACGAGGTATCCATTCCGGGAGCTCTGTCGAGTGGGACCGTTTTCAGTTGGTAATCCCTTCCTGCTGCTTTCTCCAGCCACCCCTTTGTTTTACCCTGGCCATCTAGCTGGTGGCTTAATGTCATTAAAATAGTCAAAGAGAGAATAAATCTAATCCTCATACTTGGTTTATTTGGGGCTGCAATATTACAGTTTTCAGCCCGGATTTTTGGGTAATTTTGCCTTTTGCATTTAAGTAAAAAGGAGTATCTGTGGAAGATTACAAACAACCCAAACCCGAGTGGCTCAAAGTGAGACTCAGACGTGATGAGCAGTATTACGAAACTGCTTCAATTATGCAGCGTCACGGACTTCATACGATTTGCGTAAGTGGAAAATGCCCCAATATTAAAGAATGTTGGATGGCTGGAACAGCCACTTTTATGATTTTAGGAGACATATGTACGCGTGCTTGTAAATTTTGTAACACTAAAACAGGACGTCCATTGCCACCTGATCCTGAGGAACCGCAGCGAGTGGCTCTTGCTGCAAAAAGCATGAACCTCAGGCATGTAGTGGTCACTTCAGTTGATAGGGATGATCTTCCTGATCTGGGGGCCCATCATTGGGCAGCGACAATCAGTGCCTTGCGCAAAGCCCTGCCTGAAACCTCCATTGAAGTATTGATTCCCGACTTTCAGGGAATAAACGAACTGATAGATATAGTATTAGCATCTCATCCCGATATTGTTGGACACAATGTAGAAACTGTTCGTAGGCTAACTCCCATCATTCGTTCGAGAGCACGCTATGATGTCAGCCTGGCAGTCCTTCAACACATCAGTATGCAAGGGTTTACGTCCAAATCTGGATTTATGCTGGGACTGGGAGAATCGCACACAGAGATCATTAACACCTTGCACGACTTAAGGCAATCTGGCTGCAAAATAGTAACCATCGGCCAATACCTTCGTCCTACTCCTGTCCATTATCCTGTGGCCGAATACATTCGCCCTGAGGTCTTCACTCAGCTTAAAGAAATAGCCCTAGGTATGGGGTTTACTTCGGTAGAAAGCGGGCCTTTGGTACGATCTTCCTATCACGCCGCCCAACAGGTAGGCAGGCTTTAAAAAAGTTGGTTTTTGTATTCCCCGGATTAATTAAGAAAAAGCTGCTCGTAATGTCGCGACATCGAAAAACCCGTTTCGAAGATTTGGGAAAAATGGAATATCAGGCTGCCTGGGACTACCAGGAAAAGCTACTAAAGATTCTTCAGGTGCAAATTCTTAACCAACACTATGGCTCTGCTTTGAATTATCTGCTTTTTGTTGAACATCCTCATGTCTATACACTGGGGCTGCATGGCAATAAAAGCAATTTGCTTATTCAATCAGACTTTCTTCAAAAAATAGGAGCATCTTTTTATCATACTAATCGTGGAGGCGATATTACTTATCATGGCCCGGGGCAGATTGTAGGCTACCCCATCCTGAATATTGAGGCCTTTTGTAGGGGCATTAGGGAATATATATATTTACTGGAGGAAGCAATAATCCTAACATTGAGTGATTATGGGTTGAAAGCTTCCCGATTGGAGGGAGCCATAGGAGTTTGGTTAGAGCCTGAAACGCCTGCAGCACGCAAAATTTGTGCTATTGGTGTAAGAGCCTCAAGGGGGGTTACCATGCATGGTTTTGCTTTTAATGTAAATACCGACCTTCGATATTTTAGTTATATAAATCCCTGCGGTTATGTTGACAAAGGTGTTACCAGTTTGCAAAAAGAACTGGGGCATCCGCTGAATATGGAGGAAGTTAAGTTTCTTTTAAAAAACCATTTAGCTGAGGTCTTTCATATGGAGTTTTTTTGATATTTTACTGACTGCCAGTAAATGTTTATTATTGCACAACCAAAAATAATCTGCTATGAGGAAAAGAATAGGGCTGCTTTTGGTATTTTTCCTGGCTGCAATGATGGTGTTTGGTGAGGGTACCCTCGTTTTGCTTGTACCCACCGGAGAAAAGCACGACGGAATGGAAGTATTCAGAAAGTTGAAGGCTTCAGACCCAATGTTTTTTAAAGCACGAAATAAGTTCACCCGGGGATTGGTTGCCGAAAGTATTTATTTGCACGGTATTTTGCAGAATTATTTGCTCAAAAAAAGAAAAATCCAGGAAAAATATCCTTTATATCTGGCCCTCACTGAGCATCAAGGGGGGTGGGCACGCAAAGGCCTTGTTATCGAAGATAACGGAGCTAAAAAAATTTTGAAAGATGCCTGGTATATTGATATACACCAAAAGGCTCTTGAGCAGAATCCCGCTGAATTGGGTTCTTATCATCAAATAATCCCTCATGAAATGGGTCATGTACTTTTAGGGCTATTATTAGGCGAATATGATATTCTCACTCCCAAAGTGCATTATTTCTGCACCCAAACGGATCCACGGGTTGCTTTCTCCGAGGGATTTGCCGAGAGTTTCCAGTATGTTGCCATAGTAACTGAACAGGATCAACGGATAAAAAGAAGTATTCAGGAAAATGCAAAGCAGTTGGGCCTTAGTTTTACCCGTGAATTACATGCATTCCGGCGTGATTTCTCATGGCCCGGTCGCATAGGTTTTTATAGAGCATCAATGCCCAAATGGTATCAGGATTTAGAGAATTATCGTCGGTATAATTTCATAGAAAGTAAACTTATTCAACGGCCTGCTCGCTCAATTGAAAATAGTGATCCCTGGTTGCAAAAGCTCTATCTCGATGCCTCTGTATGGCCTGATATACGCCGTTTTCGAACCCAGGAAAACGCTGTGGCTACTGAAGGGGTGATTGCGGCTTTCTTTGGTTTTATGCTTCAGAGTAACTTAAAGAAAAATTACTATCCCCCTGAATATTATCGAGATTTTTTACCCAATGATTCTTCCTTTATTTTCGAGCGGGAAATTTATCCTTTGCGAAATCAGTACCTGAAGATTTTTACAGTTTTCAATAAATATGTGAATTTGAATAATACTTCGATGCCTCCCATTATTCAGTTTATTGAGGGTTATCTAAGGGAATATCCCACAGAAGAGCAGATAGTGAAGGCTATATGGAAGGAAGCTTCAGGATTGGATTATTCGGTAGAGTCGGCCATGGAATTGTGGGTGGTAAATCCAAAGGCTAAGTTTATACCCTGGGTTGTGTCAAGCTTTGGGCCGAAGCAAACGGAATATCCTTTTGATCTCAATGCAGCCGACAGTGTCGACCTTATTTGCATCAGCGGTTTTAAACCTGCCGATGTTCCCATCTGGCTCGAAGCTCGCAAACAAAAAGGAGGTTTTTCATCGCTCCAGGAGGCTTCATCCGTTCCCGGCCTTAGTAATGAATCGGTTAATGCCCTGAATTCTCTGAGTTTGATAAGCAACCAGGTTCAAAATAATGAAGAAAAGCTTTCTTTTACCTCATTAATTACCTACCCCCTTTTGCATTTTGTGAAAATGGGCTTCTTGTGGTATTTATTACTGGCTGTGGTATATTACCTTGTTTCCCGAATCACACATTATCCCTTACAGCCCTTGAATTTCCTTTGGAACTTCCTGGCCTTCAATTTGTTCATCCTTATTGCTGCTGTTGTCACATTTGTTATAGATAAAAACATATTGGCAATCAGTATTTTGGTTCTTATGATTATTGCCATTCATGTGTATAAGGGATATCGTAAAAAAACCTACAACTGGCCTGCTATTGCCTTCACATTTGGTATGGCCTTGGTGCTGGCATATTCATTATATTAAGAATGATGAAAATAAGGTGCTTTAAATGGCTTGGATTGAGCCTGGGATTATTGTCTGGGGAGCTGCTCTGGGCTCAATCGGTTGATTTAATACCCTCGCCGGTGCTGCCTGTCCCAACACAGGCGCAAATTCGTTGGCATCGCATGGAAATGAATGCATTTATTCATTTCTCTTTAAATACATTTACCAATAAAGAATGGGGCTACGGGGATGAGAATCCTGAACTTTTCAATCCTCAGAAATTTGACCCCGAACAATGGGTGAATGTTTTAAGTGAGTCTGGTTTTAAAGGAATAATCCTAACGGCCAAACATCATGATGGTTTTTGCCTGTGGCCTACTGCCTATTCTGAGCACAGCGTAAAAAAAGCTTTCTGGAGAGAGGGTGGGGGAGATGTGGTAGGATCTCTTGCAAGAGCAAGCCGTTCAAAGGGTTTGCAATTTGGTATTTATCTTTCTCCATGGGATTGCAATCACAAGGATTATGGTCGCAAGGAATACATTCAATATTATCGCAATCAAATCGGGGAGTTACTAGAGCAATATGGCCCTTTCTTTGAAATTTGGATTGATGGTGCCAATGGAGGCCGAGGGTATTATGGTGGTGCGAGGGAAACCCGTTGGATTGACAGGCAAACCTATTATGACTGGCCAGTTACACTGGAAATGATTAAGGAAAAGAATCCTGATGTATTGGTTTTCAGTGATGCCGGTCCCGATATCAGATGGGTTGGAAATGAGAGGGGCGAAGCCGGTGAAACGAATTGGAATCTGCTAACGCCAGATACCCTTTATCCGGGTAAAGGTGGGATTGAAAAATTACTTCAGTCCGGGAGTGAATCGGGAACGCATTGGATTCCTGCAGAATGCGATGTTTCTATCAGACCGGGATGGTTTTACCATTCTGCTGAGGACTCTCTCGTGAAAACCCCAGAAGAACTGTTTCAGATTTATTTGCATTCGGTGGGACGAGGAAGTGTGCTGTTGCTCAATGTGCCCCCAAATTCTGATGGTCTCATTAGCTCCACAGATATCCAATCGTTAAAGGGTTTTAAACATATTCTTGATTCTGTCTTTAAAAATAACCTGGCCGCCGAAGCTCATTTTTCGGCCTCCAATACGCGGCTAAATTCGGGTTTCTTTTCGCCTGACAATCTTCACGATAATTCTCCTGAGACCTTTTGGGCTACGGATGATGGCGTGACACAAGCCAGAGTAGAACTTAAATTTCCCAAACCTATCCGCCCACATTATGTAGTTTTGCAGGAATACATTGCTTTGGGACAAAGGGTTAAATCGTTTACACTGGAAGCCTGGACAGGTAAGTCATGGAAATCTGTTTTTCAGGGCACAACTATCGGCTATAAGCGTATTGCAGTTTTACCCGAAATTGAAACTGACAAACTGCGTCTTATCATCCATGATTCCAGAGCATGTCCTGTATTGTCGGAGGTTGCAGTTTATTAAGCTTCTAATTCCGGATTATAGCTTAAAGGTTTCTTTATAAACGTTAACTGTAAAACTGACTGAGCCTAGTATCTTGAAATGCGGTTTTATTATTGGAATTCATCAATGAAAAAAAAGAGGCTGCTCGAATATAGCAGCCACTTTTTTATTAAGTAATAATTAATTAGTGTTTCGCCAGATATTCAGAAACTCCATCGAAGGTAGGTTTCAGCGCTTCTTCTCCCTTATGCCAGTTAGCAGGGCAAACTTCTCCATTCTCTTCGAAATACTGTAGGGCATCCAGCATACGTAAAGCCTCATCAACATTACGGCCTAAGGGTAAATCGTTTACAATCTGATGACGCACAATTCCCTGTCTGTCGATGAGGAAAAGACCGCGATAGGCTACTGGTTCGCCCACGAAAGTCGATACTTCATCTTCGGCGTCCCATTCGTAATGTCCGGCTAATACATCGAAATTTTCAGAAATGGTTTTTGAGAGATCACTTACTAATGGGAAAGTCACTCCTTGAATTCCCCCTTTCTCTTTTGGAGTATTAAGCCATGCCCAGTGACTGAATTTTGAATCTATAGAGCAACCCACCACAGCGCAATTACGAGCCTCAAATTCATGAAGTTTCTCCTGAAAAGCCAGAATCTCTGTGGGACATACAAAAGTAAAATCGAGAGGATAAAAGAAGAAAATAACATACTTTTTACCGATGTACTGTTCAAGTGAGAATTTCTCGACGAACTGATTGCCGTTAACAACAGCATCGGCATAAAACAGCGGTGCTTTTTTACCAACTAATACTGCCATATAAAATTGCTTTAATGATAGGTTTTAGTAATTGAATACGTAAAGGAAACTACTAATTTACGATTTTGTTCAGGTCTGGTGAGATTAATTTATTTTCAATAAAGTCGAAGTGGGTGAGCCTCCGAAGGTTGAACCAGTTCAGCCAGTATTTTTGTAAAGCTGTAAGGTAGTTCATTCTGGCCTGGTCTTTTTCGGTTTGGGCTATATTTAGATCGGTAATGCTTATTTTGCCAATCATATATCTCGCCTTAGCAACCAGATAGCTCTTGGCAGCAACGGTATCGCTTTTGGCGGCAATATACAGTTGGTTTTTTTGCATATTGTATTGCATTACTGCCAGATAGACTTCCTGGTCGAAATCGATAAGCTCTTGTTCAACAGAGGTTTTTACCAGTTCCCTGTTCGATTCTGCCATTTTTATACGACCCCGAGCCTGTCCCCAATCTAAAATAGGTACATAAAGGCTGAGGCTCAGTTGCTGCATATCGTTGGGGTTTTGATAAACATCAGGCAAACTGCTTGCATCGCGTGAAAGCCCATACTCAAGCGATAGATTGGCTTCGAATCTCCCCTGATGCCTGGCCTGGTCAACATCGCGACGGGCTTCCAACAACCGGCGTTCAAATCCCAACGAAGATGATCGGTTCTCGCGAGCCAATTGCAACGCTTCGGTTGCATTTACCTCGGCCATCCTCATCTCAGCCGGTGGTACCAGTAATATCTGTTCACTGCTTTTAATCCTTAAAAAAGATTTTAGCCTAAACATGGCATTTTCAACTTCAAGCCTTGCATTGTCGGTCTCCGATTTCGACTTTAATAAGTTAAGCTCGAGCTGAAGAAGTTCATTCTCTGCAATGGTTCCCATATTGTACCTGCCCTTGGCTATGCGATACAGCGTGTCGTAATTTGCCAAATTAATCTCTGCAATTTGCAATTGCCCCTGGGCTGTCAATAGGTTGAAAAAATACGTTGTGGCATTAATGGCTACCTGCTCCATTTCTTCCACATATCGTCTGCCTGCTTCAAGGAATTTTAAGGGATCTATGCGGCGGCTCCATAAGTAGGGATTATAGGTGAAAATTGGCTGATTAAATCCTATGGTAACAGGGTTGGAGAGCCATGAGCCATTGCCGGTGGTGTCAAGACTGTTCTGTATATTTTGCAATCTCGAACGTATGTAGATACTGCCTCCTGTAACTCCCACAATTTTACTAAGAGCCAGTTCTCCTGAATAGCTTGTATACTGCCTCCTTATAAAAGTTTCCGTTCCATCGGGCAGGGTGTAAGAGCTTACCGATTTGTTAATAGTGGGTAAGGTAGCGCTCAGACTGAGTTTTGGCATGAATTGTGCCTGATAGCTGCGGTATTCCCAATAGCTGCTTAAAAAACGGTGCCGGGCAATCAATGCATCCGGCGATTGTTCTCTTGCCAGGTTAATAGTCTCTTCGAGCGTAAGATATCTTAACTTCTGCTCTTGGGCGGTTAATACAGAGTAATACGCAAGGAAAAAGAGGATTAGCGTACTTTTAAAGAGAATTTTTTTCATGGTTTGTTATTATTCATACCTAAGCGAAAGTACTGGATCCTGTGAGGCAGCCTTGCGGGCCGGCATATAACCAAATAGCATTCCCACAGCCGCCGACACCGCAAACGAAATAAGCATGCTCCAGGGCGAAATGATGGTTAGAATTCCGGTAAAGTGCATGATGGCTTTGGAGAGTAAAATACCCAAAAGGATTCCAATTAACCCGCCACTAATGCTGATGAGCATGGCCTCACTTAAAAACTGCAGGACGATATCTTTACGCCTGGCGCCAATGGCCATTCTCACACCTATTTCGCGAATTCTTTCAAGCACCGAAGCGAGCATTATATTCATAATCCCGATACCTCCTACCAGCAATGAGATACTTGCGATAGCTCCCAATACAATGTTGAAAATGTCTTTGGTGCGTTGCTCCTGCTTTAGCAACATTTCCGGAATTTTTACTTCAAAGTCTTCCATCTGATTGTGTCTCCGCTTCAGAATCCGCTGAATTACCTCAGAGGCAGGTTTCAAATCTTCACTCTCTTTCATGCGTACTACTATCTTGTCGAGCTGATTCATCGAACTTTCCGATTGTGGCGCAGCATCACTGACTACAATAAAATCGCCTCCGAAGAAAGTTCCTCCGCCGGCCAATAGGTTTGCAGTAATTAATGAACGGTCTTTGTACCTTCCAAGAACGGTTTGAATAGGCGCGTAAACATGGCGATTATAATTTGATATACCCAGGTTTCCTGCCGATGCCTCCGATACAGGCGTATAAGCCAGTACTCCGATTACTTTCAGCCAAACCCCGCTGCATTTGATATATTGCCCAATGGGATCCTCGTCGGGAAACAGGCCGGCTCTTACTTCCGATCCTATAATGCAAACAGATGCAGCTTTTTGTTGGTCAATTTCTGAAAAATTGTAGCCCTTCTCCAGCTTCAAATTGAAAGTCTCGAAAAAATCGTTGGTGACTCCACTTAATTTCAGGTTTTTGCTGTTTTTTTTGTAAATCCCCATGGTCTCATAGGTGACTTCTGGACTGACGCGTTCAACCCCAGGAATAATTTCTTTTATGGCTTCGGCATCCAGAAGCGTGAGGCCCGTAGAAAAGCCTTTCTTCGCCTCCTTCCCCTGNTTATTTTCCTCTGATTGTTTCTGCTGGTCTGATTCGGTTTTAGGGACAATTATGATGTTGTTGACCCCTACGAGTTTGATTTGGTCCAAAATTTCCTTGCGTGCCCCATTTCCAACAGCCATCATGGCAATTACAGCAGCCACCCCAAAAATAATTCCCAGAGCAGTAAGGGCCGAACGCGTACGATTTACCATTAATGCCTCAAAGGCAATGCGTAAAATATGAGTGTACTTGATACCAGCTTGCATGGATCAGGATTTCTTAAGGGTGTCACTGGGTTGCGGTGTTGTACCAGACTTTTTATCTTGGGTATCCAACGGAATAAGTTTCCACTTTTCAGGTGATGGAGGAATGGTGAGCAATACTTCGTCTCCTTCCTCTAAGCCTTCTTCAATGATAATATTGTTCTCATTACTCTCACCTGTTTTTACTTCAATCTTGTTGCCACGGCTATAAACAAATGTTGTTTTCCCTTCGGTATGGACTGCTTCAGAAGGTACATATAATACGTCATCGTATTCCCCGGTAATAATTTGATTTTTGGTGGTCATTGCAGGGCGTAAAATGCTGTCATACTCAGTGATATCAATGATAACTTCAAAAACCTTTGCATTCGAGCCCTGAATTTGTTCGCCAATATTTGCTACCTCGCGGACAATTCCATTTAATTTTTTATCAGGAAAAGCATCAATGGTAACAATGGCTTTTTGCCCTTGCTTAACCTTTGAGATATCAATTTCGTTGACGTAAGTCTTAGAAATCATCTTTGAAAGATCAGGCAGGGTAGCAACAATATTGTCCCATGTACTGATTTGAGCGCCAACTCCCATTTTTTTCCCATCCCAGTTTCGGCGATAGATAAGCATCCCCGATTTTGGTGCTTTAATGATAAACCCCTCTCTAACCTTTACCAGAATTTCGAGCTGCCGGCGGGCCTGCTCGTATGATGCCTGCACATCCTGCATATTAGCCCGGTTCTTATCCAGCTTAAGCTTATAATTTTTAACCGCCTGCTCATAGGCTCTTTCTGCCCTTTCCAGAGCAATTTCTGCCTGGCGAATAGTAGCAGGTGGTTCATATTTCGACTGTTCCAAGATTATTCGCCGTTCTTCGAGGGCATATTTAAGATTGATGAGTTCATCCCGGGCTGCCCTCATCTCTATGGAGGTATCTATCCGCGTTTTCGTAACCTGAGTCTCCAGTTTTTCTAATTCTGTTTCTTTATCCTTTATTTTGTTACTTATTTCGGTTTGATCGAGCCGGGCGACGTATTGTCCACTATCCACCAGTGAACCATCGGCTATTATATCTTCAATTGTGGTTCGCCAGATTCCCACCTGATTAAGCCCTTCCGGCCCCATAATTTTTTCTGAATTTTTTGCCTCCAGTTCACCGGTGGTTGTAACAATAATCTGAAAATTACCTCTCTTTACCTGGGCCGTTAGCTCTTTGGTTGCACTACCACCGCTACCCCTGAATAGGAAAAATAGGAGGACTAATAGAATTCCTGCACCAGTAAAAATAATCGGTTTCTTGAATTTCATAAGCATGAATGGCTATGTGTTTGCAAATATATGGAATGGCATCCTATAATTATTAGTAGATCTCCAAATACAAGCATGGGTTTAATATTCGAACGTTAAAAGGTGGGATAGCGTATAGTCTGGTTAATAAATTTTATTTGCCTCCTGGGTATTGCTTGTTTATGGTATGCCGGAGATTGAAGTTATGTAACTTGTTCTCTGGTCAGGTTTAAATGGTTTGAAAGGCTTATGGGCATATAAAACAGTAAGATGTGACCTGGTGCAGTTTTCTTCAGAATAGCCCATAAAAAAGGCTGTCAATTTACGTTGACAGCCTCCCTTGGGTATGATTTAATGCGAATGGAAGGGTTTATTCTCCCAGCATCAGTCGGTAGAATTTCACTACCTTGATGTCTTTGTCGTGTTCAGCAATATATTGGCCTACAGTTTTCTTAGGATCGCGTACAAATTCCTGGTTGAGTAAGGTGCTTTCTTTGTAGAAGCGATTTAACTTTCCTTCTGCAATTTTGTCGACCATATTTTCAGGTTTACCTTCAGCCCTGGCCTGTTCTCGACCAATTTCGAGTTCTCTTTCGATAATTTTGGGATCTACATCGTCTTTATCGATGGCTACGGGATTCATAGCAGCCACCTGCATGGCCACTTCATGGGCGATGGTATAAGTGTTATCGTCAACTTTTTTATTGAAACCCAGGATAGTGGCAAGGCGATTTCCCTGATGGTTGTAGGCTGTAACCACAGGAGCCTCAATAAAATGGTATGATGGGAACTCCATTTTTTCACCTGTTTTACCAATGAGCTCGGTCAGGTGGTCTTCGAAGGTGCGATCGTCGATTTTCAATTGGCGTGCTTCTTCAAGAGAGGCAGGCTTATTTTCAATCACTTTTTCCAGGAGTTTCTTGGCCAAGCCTGTAAACTCATCATTTTTGCCAACAAAGTCAGTTTCGCAGTTAACCATAATAACGGCTGCGAAAGTCTTTTCAGCGTTGGTTCCGGCCAACACAATGCCTTCTGAAGCTGCACGATCGGCGCGCTTGGAGGCTACTTTCTGTCCTTTTTTCCGAAGGATATCTATTGCTGTTTCGAAATCGCCATTGGCTTCTTCGAGCGCTTTTTTGCAGTCCATCATGCCTGCACCGGTCATCTGGCGCAGCTTGTTTACATCAGCAGCAGTAATTGCCATATATGTTTAATTTATGTTTGATTTTTGAATACTACAGGAATGTGGAATTAGCGTTTTTTGGTAATCACCTTGCGAGGACGTTTACCCTTGCTTCCTTCCTCTTCTTCCTCTTCTCCGCTGTGAGCTTTGATGGGTTTTGAGGCAAGGTCCTTTTCTTCTTCATCTTCCAGAGCCTCAAGGCTGGCAATTCTTGCCTTTTCTTCGGCTTCTTCAGCCTCTTCTATTTCGGCTTGTTCTTTATCCATGCGGCGTTCGCTAAGGCCTTCTTCAATTGCATCTGCCATCAGCTTAACAATGAGGGCAATTGATTTTGAGGCATCATCGTTCGAAGGAATGGGGAAGTCAACCAGAAGGGGGTTGCTGTTGGTATCAACCATTGCAAAGATGGGTATGTTGAGTTTACGAGCTTCAGCAACGGCGATGTGTTCTTTTAGAATATCTACAACGAAAATAGCCGAAGGCAAGCCGCGTAGATCAGCAATCGAACCGAGGTTTTTCTCCAGTTTCACCCTTTCGCGCTCAATCTGCAAGCGCTCACGTTTCGACATAGTAAGGTAGCTGTCGCTCTTCATCAGGCTGTCGATAGTAGCCATCTTTTTTACGGCCTTGCGTATGGTAACGAAATTGGTGAGCATACCGCCCGGCCAGCGTTCCACTACGTATGGCATTTTTACTCTTTCGGCCTGCTCTTTCACAATTTCTTTGGCCTGCTTCTTGGTAGATACAAAAAGAATTTTTTTACCCGATTTGGCAATCTGCTTCATGGCAGCCATTGCTTCTTCGAGTTTGGCCATAGTTTTATACAGGTCAATAATGTGGATTTTGTTGCGCTCCATAAAAATATACGGAGCCATGTTTGGATTCCACTTGCGGCGCAAATGTCCGAAATGTACGCCGGCATCCAGCAATTCTTCAAATGTAACTTTAGGCATTTTTTTTATTTATTAGGTTTACATTCTATAAAGGCAATCCCTGAGTAGTGCTTTTCTCAAAGACTAAAAGCAGTCTCAGGAATTTAGATACTAAACACAAATTCTTCCAATAGCAGGCAAAGGTTAACGTTTGGAGAACTGGAAACGCTTGCGTGCTTTCGGACGACCAGGTTTTTTGCGTTCCACCATACGAGGGTCGCGGGTAAGCAAACCGTTCTGTTTGAGAACAGGACGATATTGTTCATCAATTTCACAAAGAGCTTTGGCAATGGCTAGCCTCAGCGCTTCGGCCTGTCCGGTAATACCACCACCGAGCAGGTTGACTTTTACATCGTATTTGCCCTGGGTGGAGGTAAGCTCGAAGGGCTGCAAGACTTTGTAGTGCAGTACTTCCGTACTGAAATACTCTTTGTAATCGCGGCCATTAACGGTCATCTGGCCATTACCCTCTTTTAAATATATACGGGCAATTGCAGTTTTTCTTCTACCAACAGTGTTGATGACTTCCATGCTTTATTTTGCTTCGTTTATTGTTATTTCAACAGGTTGCTGAGCCTGATGTGGATGCGCGGCTCCTGCGTAAACGTGAAGATTGCGGAATAGCTGACGCCCCAGTCTGTTTTTGGGAAGCATACCCTTAATGGCGTGTTCAAGCACGCGTTCAGGGGTTCTTACCAATAAATCTTTAGGACTGGCAAAACGCTGTCCTCCGGGATATCCGGTATACCGTACATATTGCTTCTCTGTCATCTTCTGTCCGGTAAACCTGATTTTCTCAGCATTAATAATTACCACATGATCGCCACAATCTACATGCGGCGTATAGTAAGGTTTATGCTTGCCCCTGAGAAGTTTGGCAACTTCCGTTGCAAGCCGCCCTACCACCAGATTCTCGGCATTGATGAGAACCCATTCTTTTTTAACGGTTTGCTTATTGGCACTCACCGTCTTGTAGCTTAGTGTATCCATTATCTTGAGGCTTTCTTATAGAATTCTGTATGGTTCAAAAAGGGGTGCAAAGGTATGTAATTATTTTGGTTACACCAACATTTTTTTCAAAAAAATTATCAACATTATCAGTAGGTTGTTAACAGGCCTTTCTCTACTTTTGCGCTTACTTAAGCGCCGGGCAAAATTATGCATTCCTCTCTGGAGAATAAAATTATATGGCACCAATCGCCAAAACCTTTTATTATCGGTATTGGAGGTTGCAGTCGCTCCGGAAAAACTACTCTCGCCCTTCGTTTGAAATCGGCCTTACATATCCCAACCGAAATCATTAGTCTCGATGACTGTGTTTTTCCGTCTGACAAAATTCCGCTTATTCGCGATCATACTAACTGGGAAATTCCTGAAAGTATTGATTTTGACCTATTCAATCGGATGTTTAAGCAATCTGTAGTTTCATCTGAGATTGTTATTATAGAAGGATTGTTTGTGTTTAGCGCAAAGGAGATTTTCAAGAAATTACATTTGGGCATTTACCTTACCCTTCCGCGTCGGCGGTTTTTGGCTGAAAAAAAATCCGATTTGCGTTGGGGATTAGAGCCCATGTGGTATATCCGTTATATCTGGAGAGCCCATCGTAGCAATGCTTTTGTATTTCAACGTCATTGGGGAAGTTATCCACTGATAATTAGGTTTCCCGGCGACGACATCCGTTTGGCTCTGCCTTCCCTTGTTTCTATAATCCAGGGCTTACACTAACTTTGTCCCCTCCAATTTTCAGCCAATGTCAATCGAAATTAGCAACCTGACAAAATTGTATGGAGAGCAGAAAGCTCTCGACAATGTCACACTTTCCATTCGCAAAGGGGAAATAACTGGTTTGTTGGGTCCAAATGGTGCGGGTAAGTCAACCTTGATGAAAATTATTACCTGTTTTATACCCCAAACGGCTGGGGAGGTATGGGTTGATGGCTTAAATGTCAGGGATAATGCATTAGAAATCAGAAAAAAACTGGGTTATCTTCCGGAAAACAACCCGTTGTATCCCGAAATGTATATCAGGGAATACCTTTCCTTTATTGCTGGAATTTATCGAATTAAAAATGCATTTTCGAGGATAGATGAAGTCATTGAAATAACAGGGCTAGGGCCTGAGATTCACAAGACCATAGGAAAGCTTTCCAAAGGATACAGGCAAAGGGTGGGGTTAGCGCAGGCTTTGCTTAACGACCCACCGGTACTAATTCTCGACGAACCTACTTCGGGCCTCGACCCCAATCAGATTGTTGAAATAAGAGAGGTGATAAAAAGAGCCGGCAAGAATAAGACGTTGGTTATGTCGACCCACATCATGCAAGAGGTGGAAGCAGTATGCGACCGCGTCAACATTATAAATAAAGGTAGAATTGTGGCAGACGACAAAACAGACAATCTTAGTCGTTATACCGGAGGTGCGCGCATTATCAGTGTTGAATTTGATAAGAAAACCGACCGTCGTGGTTTAACTGGAATACCCGGAGTAATAAAAGTGCAGGAGGAGGGAAATCACTACCTGCTGTTTAGCAAAGGTGAAACCGATATACGGGCAGCAGTATTTAAATATGCTGTCGATCATCAACTTACAGTACTGTCTTTAAGCGAAAACCAACGCTCCCTTGAAGATATCTTCAGAGAGATTACTTTGGGAAGATAAAAAGCATTAAAAAAAAATTTATCTTTGCCCGCCTTCTGAAAATCAGAAGGTGTGGAGAGATTTGATTGATTGCAACCACGTAAAAAAATGCTAAAACAATGCTTTTTTACTCAATCTCAATCAGTTTCCCCATTCATGTTAAACAAAAAATAAATTAATGTAATGGGATATCTATTTACTTCCGAATCTGTGTCAGAAGGTCATCCCGATAAGGTAGCCGACCAGATTTCTGATGCTCTACTTGATGCGTTCCTGAGTAAGGACAAAACTTCAAAAGTTGCTATTGAGACCTTTGTTACCACAGGGCTTACTATTGTGGGTGGTGAGGTACGTACCGAATGCTATGTTGATATAATGGATGTGGTGCGTAACACAATCAGGCAGATTGGTTACACCAGGCCAGAATATCGTTTCGATTCAGAATCTTGCGGTGTACTCAATGCTATTCATGAACAATCGCCCGATATTTATCAGGGGGTTGATCGCAGTAAAGAAGATCCATATCAGCAAGGTGCCGGTGACCAGGGAATGATGTTTGGTTATGCCTGCACCGAAATGGATAACTTTATGCCAATGCCCATAGAGTTAGCCCATCTGTTGGTTCAGCGGTTGGCCGATATCCGAAAGGAAGGTCAAGTGATGAAATATCTCAGGCCCGATTCCAAATCCCAGGTTACCATTGAATACGCTAATGATGGTACTCCGTTAAGGATTGATACTATTGTTGTATCAACTCAACACGATGACTTTATTGAGCCCGTAAATGATACGGAACAGGCTAAAAAAGATGCCGAACAACAGATGCAGGAAACCATCAAACGCGACATCCTCCAATATCTCATCCCTCGTATTCGTCAGGAACTTCCCGAAAGAGTTTCCAGGCTGTTTGATGGACAGTTCAGGTTGCTTGTCAATCCTACGGGAAAGTTTGTTATTGGAGGGCCCCATGGCGACACGGGTCTTACAGGCCGCAAAATTATTGTGGATACTTATGGAGGCCGCGGAGCTCATGGGGGTGGAGCTTTTTCTGGCAAAGACCCCTCCAAAGTTGATCGTTCTGCTGCCTACGCCATGCGCCATATTGCAAAAAACATGGTTGCAGCAGGCTTATGCACCGAAGTATTAGTTCAAGTTGCTTATGCCATTGGAGTTGCAGAACCTGTGGGCTTATATGTTAATACATTTGGTACATGCAAAGCCAGGGATGCCCAGGGCAATATTCTGACAGATGACCAGGTGGCAAATGTTATCAGGAAGGTTTTTGACCTTCGCCCTTATGCGATTATTCAGCGTTTCGGTTTGCATAATCCCATCTATAGTCCGACCGCAAAATACGGACACTTTGGACGTGAACCCTTTTCAAAGGAAATAGAAGTTTTTTATCAGGATGAGCATACCTATACTCGCGTAGATAAAAATACGGGCAAGGAACGTTATTTTAAAAATGTGGAATTTTTTGCATGGGAAAAGTTGGATTATGTGGATAAATTAAAACAGGCTTTTCGTCTGGACCCATAATTTTATTAATGTAGCTTTTACACTATCCGAAAACGGATAATTTATCCGTTTTCGGTTTTTTTGTCCCCCGTTTCAATCCCTTGAAAAATCGTGCGTTTGTAAATTGCTGATAATTATTCTATTTTAAATCTATGAAAACGGAGGCATAAATGAATTTTATTATTGGATTAAATTATTGATTTACAAAGTATTATTATGTTCGGCATAAGATTGGTGTTATAATGAAGTCGCAATAGAATAATGTATGGCAGCAAAAGAGCTCGTGAATCAGATTTTAAGTGATTTCAAAAACAGAAAATCCATGGGCGGTTATACCCCCACAAATCTGAAGCCTTCCGACCATTTTCAATCAAATCATCAAAGCGGCGATGCATTGAAGCTTTGCGATCCCAAAAGCAAGGACTATTCTCAACTAAAAAAACTTATTAGCCGTTATGCTTAAACTCTTTATTTTTCTCATTCTGGCAATATTATTTGCGCTATTGGTCATTAACGAATTACGACATACCCCACTGGCCGAAGAGCAGGAGGACGGTTCGTACCGTTTTATTGAGGAAGATACTGAACAATAAACTCATACAACCTTGGCTTTTGGTGTGATGAAGGGCATGCACTAATTTTGCGTATGCCCTTTTTGTTTATGGTAAATACATAAAAAAAGAGCCGGCCATCAAGCCAGCTCTTTTTTGTGTGCAGAGTGGAGCTGCGGAGAGTCGAACTCCGGTCCAAACATGCAGCATAAGTGCTTTCTACATGCTTATCCCCTGAAAAGATTGTCGGAGGCGGACGAGCCAGGGGCTAACCTATCCGGCCTCTTAGTCCCTAATTTCTTACCAAGTTTACGGGACATAAACCTGGCCAGCCTCTCTTTTGCGATGCCCTGGACGGGACGCCGAAAGGCAAGGCTTCCCGGAGGACACACCCCGCTTAATCAGTCCCGATTAAGCTGCAAGTGCATAGTTGTAGTTGTTGCCATTTATTGGCTTTGAGGCAGTTTTTAACGGGCCTTTCCCCAACGCCCGGCATGCTTACAATTACACTGTCATGCTGTCAAAACCAGTCAGCCCCTCAAAGAACTTTTCGACTGCAAAATTAATAATAATTGTGCCAGATTAATTCCTGGCAAAGTGTTTGTATCTTTGGAGCACATTAGTTTAAAACACCCAAAGTTTAATTTAAACCTTTAAAACTATGAAGATGAGAAGAATTGCCCTTTTCTTATTACTGGCAGCTACTACCAGTGTTTTTACAGCCTGCACAAAAGATGAAGAATCCACTGACAAAGCTCCTACTATTGCTTTCAAGGGTAGCGCTGGTTTCATCTCCTCTGATGCTACCTTGCCAGCAGGAAGTACTACAATGGTTGGTATTATGGCTTCTGCCAATGCCAACACTAACTCCAAATTAGTGCGCTTTAAAGTTACCCGTACTTTCAATAATGTCCCTGAAGTGGTTGTCGATTCCACTCTTGCCAACCTTTCCACCTTCTCCATAGAGGGTCAAATAGATGTTAGGAGAGAAGCAGGATCAGAGCGTTGGACATTTGAAATCGTTGATAAAGATGGACAGAGCGCATCCCTCAGCCTAAACATTACTTCTGCCCCAACGGTAAATGTTTACACAGCTATTCTCATGGGAGGTCAGAACAATGTTAACGTTGGTAGTTTCTGGAGTTCGTCAGACAATAAAGTTATGAAGCAGGCTGAGACTGTGGCCAACCAAAACAAAGTTGACCTGCTTTATTTCTATGGTACTTTAAATCAGGCAACTATAGCTGCTGTAGATGACGATCAGGCCGCAATAGCTTGGGAAAATCTTTTCGATTCCTGGTCTGTGAAAAATGCTACCCGTTTCAAAAAAATCGGCAGCATCGACTGGAATCAGGTTACCGAATACAACGACGAGATGATTGTTGCTAATGCAGTTGAACTCAATGATTCAAGAGCTAACATGTTACAAGTTGGCGACATGGTTGCCTTCGAAACAGCTGCAACTTCGGCTAATCCAGGTAAGAAAGGATTATTTAAGGTAATCAGTATAGATGGCTCCATTGGGGCAGACCGTACCATCACCATCGAAGTGAAAATCCAGAAATAAAATTTCTTTTTCCCAAAAACAAAAGGCTGGAGCAGTCAAGCGCCAGCCTTTTATATTTTTAGGACTTTGGGTTTTATAATCCAACAGCCACGCCAGCATAAATATTGAAACAGCGATTTTTCTTCATCTCGAGAATAATATTGCCATTTTCATCGCTCAAAGGGGCTTTTAGGATATTCGATAACCCATGATTGTAGCGGGCACCGGCCATTAATTGTACAGGACCCAGGTTGAATGTAGTACCTAAGCCGGCGGCAATGCCATAATCTGTTTTATTGGTAATGGGTTTCAAATCGATGTTATCGTTATAGAATTCTTCAATCCAGCCTCCATCGGGGTTTGGAATTTGGGCTTTCCCTTTTTTTACCTCCCTGGCACTGAGCAAAACACTAAGGTAGGGCCCAGCCTCGATATGGAAAGCAATGAGGTTGACTTTCAGTAGCAAGGGCATGGTGAAATAGTTATAATGCTCATAATACGTAAAGCTTCCTTGAAATTGGGCATTGGGCAGAGGTGGAGTGTCGAATTTCATCCCTTTGGGATCGTAGTTGCCTTCAAACTGCAATGAAACCAATGGAACCAATTTGAAATTGATATAACCGCCATATGTGGTTGCCGTGCGATAGGCAATGGCGCTGGAATACACATCGGCTTCGTTGCCCGAAAAGCCAATACTTGAGAGATTGATACCTGTTTTTATCCCAAATTTCTGGGCGTTTGCATTTCCTATTAACAATAGGAGGGAAATGGATAACAGAAAAAGCAGCTTTCTCATGTGTTTATGGTTTGGGTTGGGTTATTTAAAAGAAATATTGGATGATATTATTGGCAAAACTAATGAAAAGTGAAGGTTTTAGTGCGCCCGTAAAAGCCATCCCGAATATGCCTCCCCAAAAATGGGTATCGTGTCCAATAGGACCATCGCCTTTGCGTGCCATTATGTAAGAATAAACCAGATAAACCATTCCAAAGAGCACGGCTGGAAAACTAATGGGAAGAAAAATGAGGCTTAAGCTGGCAAAAGGATTGATTATAATAATTGCAAATACCACCGAACTAATGGCTCCGCTGGCGCCCACAGCGTTATAAAACGGGTTTTCTTTATTGCGGCCATAAGCAGGTATAACCGACAAAGCCGCTCCTCCCACATAAAGCAGGATAAAATAAAAAACTCCTTTTGTTCCAAATATGAATCTGTAGTGATTCTCTATGACAGGGCCAAAACCGTATAGCACATACATGTTGATAAATAAGTGAATCCAATCGGCATGGAGCAATGCATAAGAAATGAACCTCCATTGCTCGTTGCCCGAATGAATGTGTGCTGCATTAAATTTTAAAGCATCGAAGAGTCTCCTGTCGTAAAAGGCAATTATCGAGACAATAGTGGTTATTATGATAATAATCAGTGATATAAACATGAAATTTATATTTACACTCTGGGGCCTGTTTTCACTTCTCCACTTGAATAATCATAATGAGACCCAAACATGCTATGCGGAATCAGATAAACCAAAAGGGTTACAACTGAAGCGAGGATAGGCCAAAGACGGTTTGATGGATCGCGCCGAAGTTTAAGCAATGCAATGAGCCAGAAAATAATTGCTACAAGTGTCTTATTATCAGTGAGATCATGCCCAAAAGGCCAGCCTGTCCAAAACGCTCCAAAAGCAAATTTTTGTACCAAGGGTCCGAATATCATTCCTCCAATAATAAGGAAAATTAGCGTTATTATGGTGTACCTATAAGTTCTGCCTCCCTTGAAAAGGGCTTCGAGGCCTGTCCGCATCGAAAACATCATGCCGAAAAACATGAAGAAAATGTGGGGGATGAGAATATATAGGGGTAGCGTGCCTTTAAATCTAATTACTATGGGTTCATCGGTTAATGGGTAGTTTTGACCGTTTTTCGACAAAGTAACCCTATATTCCAACTTCCCTGCAGCCGGTTGCTTGGGGAGGAAGCCCACCAATTCATCACCCTGGCGCTGCAGAATTCCTCCGTCCCATCCTTCTTCAACACCTAATCTTTTGAATTTATAGATACCGTGAATGGCTGTGTCGGTTACTTTAATCGATATTTTGGCATTGTCGTTGTTCTCCTGGCTTCTCAGCAACCTGAAGCGAATCGTTTGTCCATCGATTTCAACTTGCCCGCGTTTAGGGTGGGTGGGACCTGTAAGACGCTGATAGGTGGCCGATGCCAGCATAATGATAAATGCAGCGACCCATAACAAAATCGATTGTGTCGTTGATTTCATATTCGTTTTACTTTAATTTTTGATATTCTGGTTCAATTAAATGTTCGCTACCACAACCATTTTCCAAGCCTTTAGGTTCAATTTGTAAGGTGACATGTGCAATGCCAAATCTACCAATCAAGATATTTTCTGCCTTTTTTCGCAGTTCGTCGGCTTCTTTGAGCGATAAGTTTTCGCTGGCTCTCATATGTGCCTCGAAGTGTATGGTGTTGTCGTCGAGCCGCCAAATATGTACATGATGAATAGCGCTGATTCCTTCAACTTCTTTCAGTCTTTCTTCAATGTCAGAAATCTTTATGCCTGGCGGTGCCGACATTAAAAGAATAGAAATGGAATTCTTGAGAATGTTGAAGGCTTCACGGACGATATAAATACTGATGAATACTGTTATTAATGGATCAATGAATGACCAGCCTTTCCAGGCCATCAAAATAGCTCCTCCAACAACTGCCACCGATGAAATGGTATCACCTAATAAATGTAGGTAAGCGGATTTGATATTTAAGCTATCCTTTTGTACTCCATGTAAAATTACCATTCCCGCAAGATTTCCAATCAGGCCAATTATGGCAATCCAACCCATGAGGGTGTAGTCGATATTTTGCGGGTGTAACCAACGTTTTACTGCTTCCAGAAATAAAAAGCCTGAAATGGCAATAAGCAAAGAACTGTTGATGAAGGCTGCCAAAATTTCTGACCTTCGAAGACCGAATGTATGTCGTTCGGTGTTTTGGCGTCTGCTGAGACGCATGGCAACGTAGCTGATAATCAATGATAATGTATCTGCAAGATTGTGTATGGCGTCCGAAACCAAGGCCAACGAACCTGAAACAAATCCACCAACAATTTCAACTATAGCTATTCCCAGATTTACTGCAATGGCTCCTGCCATTCGTCTTTCCTTTTGCAGAGCTTTATTTCTTTCAGAATTTCTGTGTATGTGCACTTTTTGTAAATTCTTTGATGGTTTTAATGAAATGATACAATTAGTTTTCAATCGCCTCATACGCTGCCTGATGAATACGGGTGCGTATGTTGAGTTGATTGATGATTTTGTTATCCTCATTGGGATGAACCCTATTGCTGAGGAATACATAAATAAGTCCACTATCCGGATCAGCCCATACATAGGTGCCTGTAAATCCTGAGTGCCCGAAACTCCTGGGTGATGCGGCTTTGCAAACCGGCCCTTCTGGTATGGGTTGAATAGGTGGTTTGTCGAATCCAAGTCCTCTGCGGTTTTTCCCGGGATGCGGACCATAACTGGTAAAATGCTTAACGGTTTCTGCTTTAAAAAACTGAATGCCGTTGTATTTGCCTTCCCACAGCAACATTTGCATGATACGGGCCAGGTCAAGTGCATGTGAGAAAAGACCGGCATGTCCTGAAACTCCTCCCAGCATGGCAGCTGCGGGATCATGAACATAACCTCTTAAAAGCTGCTTCCTGAATTCTGTATCTATGCTGGTTGGAGCAATGCGTTTTATCTGTATGCTCTCCAAAGGATTGAATCGCATGGATGCCAACCCCATAGGGCGATAAAAGTTTTCTTCGAGATATTCGGGAAAGGGTTGATGTGTAATGCGTTCAATTCCGAATTTTAACAGGATAAATCCGAAATCGCTGTATACAAAATTCCCTTTCGCACGCACCCTTGTCTGATCTATTGTTGAGATTATACTGTCGATATAGTCGTTTCGCAGATAAAGGTTTTGGGCTACCGGAATTTCGAAGCCCGGTTGAAATTGCTTTGAATAATAAACAGAAGAGGGTTCCCCATTTGTCAGCGTCTTTTTATAAAAAGGCAGCCAGGGATAAAGCCCTGCTTGATGTCGGAGAATATCCGCAAGATGTGAATTTCTAAGTCTATGATTGTGAAGTTGAGGAAGAATTTCTTTCATCGGGGTTTCATCATTCAATTTGCCCTCTTCATATAGCCTCATAATCGCCAGGGTTGTGGCAGCAACCTTTGTCACAGATGCAATATCATATAAATCGGTTTTAGAAACGGGCGTAGTTCCTGCTGCATCTTGCATTCCAAAAGCTTTGTAGTAAAAAATTTTTCCATTGCGGGCCAATAATACCTGGCATCCCGGGTATGCTCCTTTTTGAATGCCTTCCATGGCAATTTGATCAACCATAGCAAGTTTGTCAGGGTTAACTCCCGCCTCTGAAGGCTCAGAAAATATAAGGATGGGCCGAGCCTCAAGTTTGAATCCTTCCCCCATACTTAACTTAGGGCCGACGGTAGCCGGCAGGCGGCCTGAGGCTCCCCGCTCGCCAAAGATTACCCTAAGAGCCGCCTCCGTTGCCAGCGAATTGTTTTGCCAGGCAAATACCTGGGCCGATTTTTGGGAAGGAAATGTAAAATTTCCGGAAGCATATCCGTTTCCTAAAATAATCGTAATATTCGGCAGTTTGTTGATTAGTAGATTACATGCAGCCTTGTTTTGGGCATTAAGCCCATAATCTTTACTTTGAAATTTGGAGGGTATGTGTAGGGCAATCAAGGCTAAATCAAAATAATTGAGGGTATCTAAAAGCTGATTCAATTCAGTTGAGTCATCAGGTTTTAAAAGATTGAAATAAGTTGCATCGGCCATCAGCCATGAATATTCTTGCAGCGTAAGGTTTGGTTGAAATACGCTGATAACTGCCAGGCGGGGATGTTTTACAGGGCGATAGGGGATAAGTGTGGTATCTCCGCAGACAGTTATGGCATCCTGGTAAATGTTTTTTATAGAAGTACCATATTCTTGTTTGTTGAGGTCGGTGAGCAGGTTTTGTTTAGAAAGAGCAGGCTTTTCCCATAAACCCACTGTATACTTAAAGGCCAGTATCCTCTTACAATGCTCATCTATTTCTTGCAAAGTTATCTGCCCCGAATCAACCGCCCGTAATATGGCCCATATTGCTTCTTCTGGATTTTGAGGCAGTAAAATTATGTCGTTACCTGCTTTCACGGCTTGTACTTCGAGTTCTCCCGGATACGTTGCCTTCCCTGCCCCTTTCATATCCATTGCATCGGTTATAATCAGTCCGCGGAAACCCATTCGTGCTCTCAGTATTTCGCTAACAATTACCGGAGAAAGCGAGGCTGGAAGTTTAATGGTTGTATCGAGGGCTGGGACAAACAGATGCCCGGTCATAATGGCATCGGCGTTTGAGATATTTTCATAAAAAGGAAAGAGGTGCTGGTTGTAAATTTTTGCCGAGTCTGTTTTAATAACAGGCAGAGTGTAATGCGAATCGGATTCTGCATCACCATGCCCGGGGAAGTGTTTTAAACATCCAAGCACCCTGGATCTATGAAGCCCGTCAAGATAAGCACCGGCCATTTTTGCCACCAGCAAAGCATCTTCACCAAATGCTCTCTGCCCTATTACCGGATTTGCCGGATTAGTATTCACGTCAGCCACTGGAGCATAGTTTAAATGTACTCCCAACCGGTGACATTGTTCACCAGCTATTCTTCCTGCTACAAATGCATGCATGGCATCACCCGTTGCGCCTATCTGCATCATGTCGGGCAGGGCAATTACACTGTCGAGGCGCATAGCTACCCCGGTTTCAGCATCGAGTGCAATCATCAGTGGCACCTTTGCCTTGTCTTGAAAACGTTGAGTTAATAATATCTGTTCGGTTGGTGTACCTTTAAAGAAGGTTACTCCTCCAATAGCATACGTTTGAATTATCCTGTCAATATTGGAATAATATTTCTCATCTTTTCCACTCATTACCCGAATATTCAGCATTTGGCCGATTTTTTCTTGGATATTCAGCGAGAGCATCACTGAATCAATCCATTTTGCGGAATCTGGCTTTATGGGGTGAGGAAAACTTTTAACAGATGAAATCACGAATAAGGCTAAAATACAGATTGGAATATATCTTTTTGAAAACATTTTTTCCTGGATTATTCTGTTGAATCGGATGTCAAAGATAGATAAATGCTGAGTTTTTGAAATAATTTAACGAACTTTGAGCCGTTATTTAATCAGACTAAATCCGTTAAAATAAGCACCAATAATAATTATCAAAGTTTGGCCATCGATAAAGACCAGAAAATATTGAGTCTTTTACGAAGACCCGAAACCAGAAATTACGGTTTCCAGCTGCTGGTGGATACATATAAAGAAAGGGTGTATTCCATCGTCAGGCGTATGGTTATTAGCCACGATGATGCAGATGATATTGTTCAGGAGGTTTTTGTCAGAGTATGGGAAAATGTAGATGGCTTCAGAGAAGAATCTTCGCTTTATACCTGGATATATCGGATTTCGGTAAATGAATCGCTTCGCTTTCTCAAAAGCAAAAGATTGAAGCTTTTCTTACCCATGATGGATGCTTCGACTCACCTGGAAAAATTGGTAGATGACCCTCAGCATTTTACAGGTAATCAGATTGAAAGGAAGTTACAGAAAGCAATCCTTAAATTGCCTGATAAGCAAAGAATGGTTTTCAATATGCGCTATTATGAGGGCTTTACGTACGAAGAAATATCGGAGATGCTTGGAACATCTGTCGGAGCATTAAAAGCAAGCTATCATCTTGCGGTTAAGAAAATCGAAAAATACATAGAATGATTAAACCAACTAACTTTACAGCGTTCAAAAATGAAGAAGCAAAAGGGGATGAAATACCGCAGTAATTTACCGGACGAGCTGGAGAATTCACTCAGGCAAAGAGTAGGGATGGGTGGGACCTTTCCTGTGCCTGAAGGCTATTTCGAAAGCTTCAATGAAAGGTTAAAAAGCCGCATGTCGGAATCTACCGATAGAAAGCCACATTCGCATAAGCAGATTTATCTTTTAGGTGGATTTGCTGCAGCTGCTGCAGTTTTAGTGGGAGTTTTATTTCTTTCCCAACCTACGGTGAATACTATCAAAGTTAACGACAATCAAGATTACACCTATCATGACCATTTAGCCGAATCTTATTATTCTTACCTTGTCTATACTACTTCTGAACGGAATCTTATAAACACTATTGATTCAGGCAACCCCTCGAGAAATCCAATAATTCCCTTTGAACGGTCAAATAGCAATGAAAATCTTGACCCAGGAGAGATTGTGGATTATCTGTACTATAATAATGGAAATGTTTACTCAATAATGGATTGGCAATGAAAAGATTATTGTTTTTTGTTCTAATTCTGGTAAATGTATCAGCAAACGCTGCTCCTGCCTCTCAGCAGTGCGAACAGGATAAAGAAAAGTGGGAAAAAATTAAAGCCCGCAAGGTTGCTTTTTTTGCCTCCAAGCTCGATTTAACAGTGGCTGAAAGTCAGGCGTTTTGGCCTCTCTACAATGAATACAGTGAAAAAAGGGATAAGCTGCTTTTTGAACTGTTTCCAAAATATAATGATGAAGAGATTAACCGGCTGATGAACCTCACAGACAAAGAAGCTGCTGAACGTATGGATGCTTATTTTGAAAAACAAAATGAGCTCAATGCCCTTGAAAAAGAGTACAATCAAAAATTCAGGAAAATATTGCCCGAACATAAAGTACTCCGTATGTACCTGGCTGAAATGCTTTTCAGAAAGGAACTTCTTGAAAACCTCCGAGAATCTCGTCCAAATAAAAATAACAAACCCAAACCTCCGGTAAAACCTCGTTAAAATTCAGATTTTCAATTAAAGGAGGCCTATACCAAGGCCTCATTTTTAGTCTTGTGGGAAAAGTCCTCTTTCAGGTGGTTTGGGGGTGATGTCGGTCTTCTTTTCAGGATTACGGGCATCCAGGTCTTTCATTAATACCAGTTTGCCATCCTTCCATCTGTAACCGTCAATGATGTTAAGTATTGGAATGGGTGCAGCAAATCCACGCTCTCTTTCCAAACGATTAAAAACTATCATATTTTCTTTTCGGGGACTTGGTTTGCGCCTATACCAAATTTTTCGGTAATAAGTTTGTCTCTCGTATTTTAGGGGAAAGTAGGCATCTTGCTGATATTCAAATATTTTTCTTTGGATTTTATTTGCAGCAAATATCGGTGCACCGAAAACGGGTTCACCTGCTGAATTAATGGTTAGTACCTCAATCATTTTTCTTGCTATAGGAAAATTTCCTCCATCCCAGCCCAACAAAATGTAATAAGTCTGTTTCTTGTGACGAAACTCAATCATTTGATAGTAAACTGCTCCAAACCATTGCTGGGGTGAATACTGTTTGAGCTCTGCCAAAGAGAGAGCTTCTTTTGCGTTTTGTAAAATGAAACATTTGGGCGATTCGTTTTTACGATGCAGAATTACACCGCCATACGTAAACCCCTGTGATAATAAAGGTACACTCCATGTAATAACCTCAATCGCCGAGTCTTTTGAGGCTAAATGGCTATATTTTGCATTGGGTTTCATTATTTGCTTAAGGCAGATGCCATTCGTCAGTAATTCTGCCATCCTCCTGGCTACTGCTTCAGATTTCATTATACGAATTGCATCGTCGGGTGCGCTGAGCATGGTATCCCAATCGGCCTTTATGGCCTGAATCTGCAGTGTATCACCACTCATTGCAGGTTTTAGGCTTGCAATGAAGACAATAACCAGCCACGCAGTTTTCCTCATTATTTTTTGAATTTTATAAAGCCAAACGACCAAGGCAAAGTTATATTTTTGCAGGCTTTAATTTACTTCATGAATCTGAACGAAAGAATCGCAGCTTTTTCGCGAATGGGTGTTCTCATCCAGTGCGCAACTGGTGATGGGATATCGGAAAACTTGTCGAACCCTGAGAAGGAGTTGGTGCTTAAACTGAAGTATATTATTGAAGACCATGTAAATACAAATCCCTGGTTCGATGCTTTTCAAGTGAGATACGCCCTTAGAGCGATTTCCGATATGCTTAGAGAAGATGCCCTTCAAGAGTGGGTATCCCATTATCCTGAGGCTGATTTGCCAGGACAAAAAACTATAGCACTCATCATGGCCGGTAATCTTCCGGCTGTAGGTTTTCACGATTTCCTCTCTGTACTGATTACAGGCCATGCCGCCCTCATCCGCAATTCTTCCGACGATCCACGGCTCATTCCGTGGATGGCTTCATGCCTTAAAACCATTCATCCTGATTTTTCTTCTATCATCCAAATTACAAATGAACCTATGCATGGGTTTGATGCCATAATTGCAACAGGTTCCAACAATTCTGCAAGGTATTTTGAGTATTACTTCGGAAAATATCCTCACATCATTCGTAGAAATATGAATTCGGTTGCCGTTCTCTCGGGACATGAAACCCCGGAAGAGCTCGAGGGTATTTCCGACGATATTTTATTGTATTACGGCAGAGGGTGTCGCAGCGTTTCCCAATTACTTGTACCGCGCAACTATGATTTTAAGCCTCTTATTCAGGCAATTCAAAAATACGCGCACTATGCTATACATCATAAGTTTTTCAATAATTATGAGTATAATAAAGCCGTAATGTTGGTAAATAAAGTACCTCACATCGACACAGGGTTTTTATTGCTCACCGAAAACGCTTCCCTTAATAGCCCATTGGCCGTAATTCATTATCTTTACTACGACAACCCTAAAGAAGTAGAAAATTATTTGAACTACAATGCTCAGAGTATTCAGTGCGTATCGACATCCCTCCCTTTGGATTTTCCTCATGTCAGGCCCGGAACCACACAGATACCCGCATTAAATGATTACGCCGATAGGGTTGATACCATTGCTTTTTTATGTGAATTAAAAAAAATTCCAAAAAGTATTTGAGTTATTGGAATTTTATCTACCTTTGCAACCCTAAAAATTAGTGGAGAACTTATGAAAAAAGATATTCATCCTTCCGATTACAGGCTGGTGGTTTTCAAGGACATGTCAAACGATTATGCATTCCTCACACGCAGCACCGCAAAAACTAAAGACACCATCGTTTGGGAAGATGGTAAAGAGTATCCCCTGGTAAAACTCGAAATTTCTCACACTTCTCACCCTTTCTTCACCGGTAAAGTTAAACTTGTTGATACCACAGGTAGGGTTGATAAGTTTATGAACAAATACAAAAAACACTATCAGGATAAACAGAAATAATGCAATAAATTTCGATATGATGAGCCGGCTTAGCCGGCTTTTTTATTTGATTGAACATAGGGATTGTTAATATGTTTTTAATAAAAAATGGAAATTAAGAGCAAGTAGTTCCAAAATTTACATTATAATTGAACTTTGAAAACCTGTAAATAGGCTGGATACTTAAATTGCTCATAATAAATGTAATACGGAAATGAATTATATTTTATTTGATGATTTTTCCCGTGGCAATCTGTTGCCTTTAACTTTTACACGGCCTGTAGCCGACTTGCTTGCCGGTATTCTCACCCTCAGGCAAAAATGGGAATTGTTGTTAGGTGCACCTACTTCAACCCTTACAGAAGAATACCTCTCGGAAAAATTTCCACTGATCAAGGGAGAGGATAATATGCTTATAAACGGGTCAATAGTTCCCAATGAGGCACTGGTAGAAGCCATTAAAAATTTGGAGCCGAATCATGCATTGCTCAGTAACGATATCATTGTGGCGTTGCATGTTGAATCCGCCAATCTTGAAAAAGTTGAAGAAGGCGACACCGAAGGTATTGAAGAAACCGAGACCCATGTCGATTTCATTAAAATCAACTATCCATGGGATTTATTCAGCTTCAATGATAAATACATTGCCGACGATTTTAATTTAATCACCCGATACAGAAAATCGGCTCCTATCCCTGCTTCCAATCGGGTTATCAACCCCGACAACATCTTCATTGAAGAAGGGGCAGTGGTCGAAAACTGTTCCCTCAACGCTTCTGCAGGTCCCATTTATATCGGACGCAATGCAGAAATATGGGAAGGTGCTAGTTTGCGTGGTCCGGTTGCAGTGCTCGATGGAGCTATTGTTAAGATGAATGCCATTGTTTACGGCGCCACAACTATTGGCAGGCATGCCAAGGTTGGAGGTGAAATTGAAAATTCCATTCTTTTTGGATACTCCAATAAGCCGCACGCTGGTTATCTGGGACACTCTGTTATTGGGGAATGGTGCAATATTGCTGCTGGCACCAACGTCGCCAACCTCAATAATACCTACAAACCTGTGAAAATGTGGAACTATCCCCAAGCCCGTTTTATTGATACAGGTCTTCAATTTTGCGGACTTGTCATGGGTGACCACTCCAAAACAGGAATCAATACCTCATTCAATACAGGTTCGGTGGTTGGGGTCAGTTCCAATGTGTTTGGATATGGATATCAGCGGAATTTTGTAGCCTCCTTTATGTGGGGAGGCCCACATGCCGGCTATCAGGGCTACGATCTTGAAAAGGCCCTCGATACAGCTGCTGAAATGTATACTCGACGGAATCTTCAACTTTCTGATAAAGACCAGAAAATTTTGGAAGCCATATACGAAATCACAAAGGATAATCGCAGATTATAAACTGAATTAGTGTCTGATATAAATAAGGAAGGGAGGTTTTGTGCCTCCCTTTTTTTGCGTCATGCCTTCATTTCACCGGCTTCGGCCTTCACTTTGGCAGTTGCTTTTTTACGCTTTCTGGGCCTGCGAACACCGTAGGTGCCCAGGACGATTTTTCCGCGTTTGCTTCTTTTATCTCCTTTTCCCATAAAAGTGTAATTTAAATTGTGAATAATTGAAGGAATCAGACTTGGGCAAAATTACGTCAAATTTCTCTTCTGGTTTAGGAAATTTTTTATCAGGGGCTCAGCAGACTTAACTGCACTAACGGCCCATTGCAGCAACACATCTTGTTGTTCTTCTTCGTTTAAACGCCAGGAATAGCTACTTTGGCGAAGCCTGCGGGTAAGTGTATAAAGACTGACAGCGGCCGAAACACTTATGTTGAGGCTTTCTGTAAAACCAACCATGGGAATTTTTACCCAGGCATCTGCCATACTTAGAGCAGCCTTACTAAGCCCTTCGAGTTCAGTGCCGAAAATTAAGGCAGTTTTTTGGTCTAAGGGTAATTCTTCAATAGTGTAATCGTCTTCGTGGGGTGAGGTGGCCACGAGCCTGTATCCTTGCGCGCGTATACGTTCCAATACTCTTATTACGGTTTCTTCTCCTTCATCATATCTATGTATACTCAGCCATTTGGAGGCACCCAGTGCAACATCTGGGTTCACCTGGTATCGGTTTCGGTTTTCAATGATATGTACATCCTGCACCCCAAAACATTCGCAACTGCGAAGCACCGCACTTATATTGTGTGGCTGAAACACATTCTCAAGTACTATAGTGAGATATCTCGTGCGCTGTAAAAGATTTTTAGCAAAAATCTCCTGCTTGTGATTACTGACAAATTCCAGGAGGTATTGGGTAAGCTTTTCTTTCTGCTCAGGATTTAGTTCTTTTAGTAACTCCATACTTGATTATTTGAACATGCAAAGTTCTGTTTTTTAGTTTTTCATTCTTATTCCCCTTGTGTCGCAGTGAACTAATACGCATAAATTTTGTTTAGATCGTATTCAAATTAAATTCTAAAGCAATGAAAAAGAATGTATTTATACTTAGTCTAATGTTACTGACAGGTGCTGTCAATGCACAGGACTGGGCGTCCATTATTTCCAGGCTCAAAGATGCCTCTCTCAAGCCCGCTTCAAAACAGGAACCGCTTCCTTATGCATACGATGCCCTTGAACCCTACATCGATGCACGCACAATGGAAATTCATTACACCAAGCATCATGCTGCCTATACTTCAAATATGAATGATGCAGTGAAAGATTCTGAAACAGCTTCACTTTCGTTGCTTAATGTTTTCAATCAGATGAGTAAATATTCCGTTGGCTTGAGGAATAATGCCGGAGGATTTTATAATCACTTGGTTTTCTGGAAAATGATGAAACCTAATGGAGGCGGAAAACCTGAAGGAAAGCTGTTGGAGGCTATTATCAGTGACTTTGGCTCATTCGAAGGCTTTGTGGAGAATTTTTCAAGTGCTGCTACTAAGCGTTTCGGGAGCGGGTGGGCCTGGTTGTCAATGGATGCGGATGGTAAACTCTTTGTTTCGAGTACCCCCAACCAGGATAATCCTTTAATGGATGTTGCCGAAAAACGTGGCATACCTCTCTTGGGGCTTGATGTCTGGGAGCACGCTTATTATCTAAAATATCAAAACCGCAGGGCAGAATATATTCAAAACTTTTGGAAAGTAGTAAATTGGGATGAGGTTTCTGCTCGTTACGAAGAAGCGAGAAATGCAATAGGCAAATGATATTCTTGTTGGGTTCATTTATATCCCCGGAAGGTTATCCTTGCCGGGGATTTGTTTCTCCGCCAATTTCTTCAATGCCATTATAAATATAATCGATAATAGGTTCTCGGAGCTCAGGAATGCTCCAGGGGTCTTTACACTCGAGGGCTTCAAGTAGTTGTTGGGTATCGATAGTAAATTGCCCCTTGTCCGTGGCATGAGTGTACCTAAACCTAACATTAGGGTTCCCCTGAAAAATAAGCCAAAGCGTTCCCGGAATATCACCTGCGGGTAGTCTGTCAATATGATTGTACTCAAACCAGGCTTTTACCTGTGTGCCTTTTCCCGATTCTGACTCTAGGATTAGATCTCCTCCGGCCAACCTTGCATTTTGATGAAGCAAAGGCAACCCCAAACCTACCTTGCGTGTTGTTCGGGTAGTAAAAAAGGGATCCAGAACTTTATTGAGCATTTCAACACTCATTCCTGGACCATTATCCGTAATCTCAATTATGTACCGGTTGTTTTTCCCGCTTTCGGTAATGGATATTTGCACTTCACTTGCTCCCGCCCGGGTAGCATTCTGGACAATATCAAGAATATGCAGTGCCAGTTCCTTCATGGTTTTTGCAGAGATTTTGAGGGTATCACTCTACGTCCATCCTGACCAGCGAGTGCCTTCTTTATTTCTTCGAAGGTTGGTTTTTCCATTTCGAACAAAGAATAAACCAGGCCAATATCCTCAGGAAAATGTGCATCGCTGCTTTGTATGATAGACCAACGCATTAGATATGAGAACTGCTCGAAAAGTTCTTCCCGGGTCGTGTGACGGGAGATTTCCAGTGCATCGGCGTCAAGGTCAGGGGGGATAAACCCTAACTGGCTGATAATACTGAATTTGGGTCTGGAAACATGGGCCGGGATGAAAATCCCTTGAAGGGAATGTACCTTGGCTGCCACTTCTTCGAGCGACTGATCAAGTCCGTTGATCAATAACCAGGGATAATGTTGCAAAATAGTTTCTTCTCTATCAACTACGACCTGATATCCAAATTTTTCAGGAACATTGGGTATATGGGGTATATGGTCTTCGATGTATTCCTGAAAGAGCTGAAGAGTGTGATCATCCTCGAAAAAAGCCAGACAGTGAATCTCTTCCCGGGTAGTCACCTCAGCTCCGCACAAAACAAAGAGACCGGCTTCCTGCCCAAGTTCCTTGACCAAGGGAGCCTGAAAAGTACTGTTGTGATCGGTTATACCAAGAATGTGCAACCCTCTCTGCTTTGCGGCGGAAATTATATTTCGAGGGCTCATTTCCAGATCTCCGCAAGGCGAGAGAAGGGTATGGATATGTAAGTCGGCTTTATATTGGTTCATATTTTATGTTGTAAGCAAATGCCATAGCTTTCCTGCCATTTCGAAAGCCCTGGCCGATGTCCCAAGTATCGGAATTCCTTCTGCATCAGCTTGCTCGGCAGCGTCGGCATTAGGTTTTACGCCGTTTACCAGAATTACAGCCGACAACTCCTTCAACGAGGCTACAGCTATCACATTTTTATGACTTTGCAAGGTTATCCATACCATGCCTTGCTGACTGTTACCCATAACATCGCTAAGTAAGTCAGCACAATAACCTCCAGTGATTTCCTTTTCCAGTCCCTGGTGGCCAGCAAATACTTGTAGCCCAAGTTTTTCAACCAATTCTTTTACTTTCATCGTCGTTAGATTTATTTAGATTGTTTTCTTTTTCAATTAATTCATTCAAATGGTGAAAGTTGGCATTCCAACGTTCTTCTCTGATTTTGTCTTCGCCCCAGATATGACACAAGGTATGGAAAGCTTCGTCGGGGTTGAGCACCTGTTGTTTTTCGAGCAAGCGGCTAATGTAGAAGCATTGCCGGATGGAACCTATTCCCATCGCAATGTCGTTGGCTAAAAATTCGCAGGATGGTGTTCCACAGGCTCCACAATCGAGATGGGGTAAGCATTTAAGCGCCATTTTGGATATTTCCATTTTCTTCAAGGCATCGGCAGGCTCTCCCGTGAGATGCACCAATGGACGAGGTTCCAGTTTTTCAAGACCCAGATGCTCTCTTAAGAAACTTTCATTTGCGGTTATTAATGGCGAAAAACCACTGTTGTTTTTGCGTGATTCTTTCCTGGCGCGTTTCCTCAGCCTTTCCCTTACCAGAAAACGATTGCCCTGTACCAATACACCCCCGGCGCAGCTCTGGTCGCAAGCTCTAAGCTCAAGAAAATCAATATTGGTAATGTCTTCGTTTTCAATTTTTTCTAAAAAATCGATGACATTGTGAATTTCATCAATTGCCAAACATCGGCCTTCAAAATTGTTGGCTTCTCCGTGGGTAAGTGTCCAGCGAATGGCAAATTTTTCCAAAGGTTCATTTTCCGGTACAACGCAATGGTCTTCTTTACCTGCTTTAATTACACGGTAAATTTTGTTGTACATGGTGTCCATGTTGATAACCCCTGTTACGGGCGATTCTTTTTCGCCCACAGGACTCTTGATGGCTGCAATTTTAGCAGCGCAAGGTGTGACATAAAAAATGCCAATCTCATCATCGGTGGCTCCGGTTTTGTGCAATTCTTCCCTTATTGCCAACGCCGTAATATCGAGAGGTGGTTTGAGTAGCATGATGTTATCCACCAGTGCCGGGAACCTTACCTGTATTAATCTAACTATGGCAGGGCAAAAGGAAGAAATAAGCGGGCGGGGATGGGTATCATCGGCCAGGTATTTCTCCATGGCTTCTTTGAGCAGACTGACTCCCGTTTCAACTTCAACCACCTTGTTGAATCCTAATTCAAATAAGATGCTGGTTATGAGAGGTGTTGGTACTTCCTCGGGAAATTGTCCGATGAGAACAGCAGGAATGAGAGCTACACGGTGTTTGTATTTAAAAATTCGTGAAAAGTCGTCTTGTTCTACAATAATGGCTTTTACCGGGCAGCTGCGTAAACACATACCACAGTCAACACAGCGATTGTCGTTGATACGGGCCAGACCCTCAATCACCCTGATAGCGCCCGTTGGGCAGACCTTCATGCAATGGGTGCATCCTATGCATTGATTTTCAAGGACCCGAAGCGCATGATGAAAAAATTTAGTCTCCATGCCCACTAAGATTTAGTTTGGAAAAATACGGTAAAACTTACATTGGTACCCTTTCCCGGTGTGCTTTCTATATTCAGTACATCGGTATTTTTTCGAATATTGGGTAAACCCATACCTGCTCCAAATCCCATCTCCCTCACCTTCGGAGAAGCGGTGGAGTATCCTTCTTGCATGGCAAGCTCTATATCGGCAATGCCTGGTCCGCGATCGCTTAACAGAGCATCAATCCGGTCGGCCTGGATGTCTACCTCAATATCTCCCTCGTAGGCATGCGCAACAATATTAACCTCAGCTTCATAAAGTGCTACCACAATACGCTTAACAATTTCTGAAGGCACGTTGATTTGTTTGAGCAGTTTTTTTACCTCGCTGCTCGCAGCACCGGCATTACTAAAGTCGCCTCCCTCTACGTGAAACCTGAGTTTCATGGCATGATTTAATAAATGGGTTGAATGCCTGCATTGTACAAAATTCCGGAGGCCTTGAACATAGAGCCCTCAAATTCCATGATAACAATGGCCGATTCTTCGGCTAGACGGATCATTTCAGATGTGGCTTTTTTATTGCGCACCAAGATAATACAGCTCACATCACTCATTTCGGCAGTCCTGACAGCTTGTATATTGGCTAATCCAGTAATCAGAATAATTTTTCTGCTTTCTACCGTTAGAACGTCGCTCATCAAGTCAGAGGCGAAGGCATAGGTAACCTCACGGTAGAGTTTATCTGGCCTTGCTACTACGCGGGCATTAAGGAGTTGAGCAATGTGTTGAAGTGTCATGGTTGATATTTTTTCTCCGACTAATGTAAATGATTTTTATGAAGATAGGAGGTGGGATTTTTTTTTGCAAATTTATTGTTATTTTTTTAACAATGTGAAATAATTAACAAAAGAATTTTAAAGACCAAATTTTTTTATAATTTAAAAACCTTCTGAAGTATTGCGTAAATTATTGTATGTTAAATATGATTTAAATTATCGCAATTTAGACTACCTTAAAATTACTTATCCCATTTCCGTTTCATTCAGCGAGAGATTTGCAGGAATTGAGTTCATTTTATTTTTGCTTAACATTGTTAGCGTACTAACAATGCTTAATCCAGATCATTGTTAATCAAATTTTTACTAAACAACCTTAAAATTTGGAGGATAAATGGCGAACACTGAAATGTTTATCAGGGAACTGGCCGACAAGTATGGGCGCAAGCGCGAATCGCTCATGCCCATATTACAGGAGGTGATCGACATCAGGCGCTATGTTGATGATGAAGTAATGGTCAATATAGCAAAAGAACTTGATCTGTCGGCAGCAGAAGTATATGGTACGGCTTCGTTCTACTCATTCATCGAGACAGAAGAAGTGGGGCAGTACGTAATACGTATTTGCAAAACCATTGTCTGCGATATGAAAGGGAAAGATGCCATCATTGAGGCAATTGAAAATACTTTGAAAATCAAACTGGGACAAACCACGCCAGATAAGAAATTCACTTTTAAAACGACCAATTGCCTTGGATGGTGTCATAAAGGCCCGGCCATGCTTATCAACGATGAAGTTTACACCGAGCTTACACCCGGTAAGGCTATCGAAATCATCGAAAGCTACATGCACAAATGATTCATTAAAATTTCTCAAAAAAAGGAAATGAACTATGGAAACAACCAAACTCAGACGTGTTGATTTTGTTTTCCGCCCCGATAATACCTGTATTGATGTTCTTCGTAAAACCTTGCAGCGCGATGCCGACGATATCATTATAGAACTCATTGACTCCGGTCTCAAAGGCCGGGGAGGGGCCGGTTTTCTTACAGGCTTGAAATGGAAACTAGCCAAAGAAGCTGAAGGCGACATTAAGTATGTGATTTGCAATGCCGACGAAGGCGAACCGGGAACTTTTAAAGACCGCGAAATCCTTGATAGAGTTCCACGCAGGGTATTGACCGGTATGGCCATTTGCGCGCATACCATTGGTGCCAAGGAAGGATTTATCTACCTGAGGGCTGAATATAAGTTCCTTGCTCCACGCCTTAAGGCTGTTATTGCCGAGATGAACGAAGAGTTTAAAAAATTAGGTCTTGACTTTTGTATTAGCCTTCGCTATGGCAGCGGTGCTTATGTTTGTGGTGAAGAAACAGCCTTAATTGACTCGATGGAGGGCCGTCGTGGTGAGCCCCGTAATAAACCTCCTTTCCCTGTAACCGAAGGCTACTTGAATAAACCTACAGTGGTGAACAATGTTGAAACCTTCGTCAATTGCTGCATCATTGCCAATATTGGTGGAGAAGAATACAAGAAATTTGGTACAGATAATTCCCGTGGTTTCAAACTCTTTTCGGTAAGCGGAGATTGCGCTAAAGAAGGAGTTTTTGAACTGGAACTGGGGATGACACTTGCTGATTTTGTTGAAGAATTTGGCGATGGCGACACTAAAGCCGTACAAGTAGGAGGTGCTTCAGGTTTTTGCGTCCCGCGTAAAAAGTTTAAGGAAACAATCATCGGTTTTGAGGGAATTCCTACAGGTGGAAGTATGAAGATTTTCAATTCTTCCCGTTCAATGTATAATGTTTTGCACAATTATCTTGAGTTTTTCGAGGAAGAATCGTGCGGACAGTGCACGCCCTGTCGTGTAGGATGCCAGCAGTTGCTTAAGGGTATAGAAGCTGTTAAAAGAAGAGAAAAGCCGGCTGGATACCTGGATGAGTTGGTAAAATTGGCCAAAGTGATGAAAGTTGCCTCTAAATGTGGCCTTGGTCAATCGGTAGGTAATGCATTTGTTTCGATTGTGGAAAATTTCCGCGAAGAAATCGTTTACTAAAAAAAGGAAAGGAGAAACCCATGGCTAAAATGGTAAATCTTACGATAAATAATCTTCCGGTTACTGTGGAAGAAGGCACTACTATTCTGGAAGCTGCCCGTAAATTAAACATCCGTATTCCCACCCTATGCCATCACGAAGATTTGTGCGTGGCAGGCAATTGCCGCGTTTGCGTGGTAGAACAGGTCGGTATGCGTACCTTACAGGCTTCTTGCGCCACCCCCGTAAGGGAAAATATGCAAATTTTAACCAACAGTATGTTGGTACGTCAGGCTCGTAAAACCATCATCGAACTTTTGCTCTCTGAGCACAATGCAGACTGCACTAAATGTTATAAGAATGGTAAATGTGAGCTTCAGGATCTGGCTAATGAATATCGCACCGGTAACCAGGTTTATATCGATCTTGTTCCGCTCAAACATTATTCTATAGACCAAAGTTCTCCTTCTATTTTGAAGGATGACAGCAAATGCATCCGCTGCCAACGCTGTGTGCGTACCTGCGCCGAGTTGCAGGCCGTAAGTGCTTTGTCGGCAGCCTATAAGGGGTCAGAAATGAAGATTTCGAGTTTTTATGACAGACCCATGCATGAAGTAGTGTGTACGAATTGTGGTCAGTGCATCAACCGCTGCCCGACCGGTGCTTTGATTGAACGCAACTACATTGATGAAGTTTGGGATGCTATTTATGATCCTACCAAACATGTAGTGGTTCAAACTGCTCCGGCTGTTCGCGTAGCATTGGGTGAAGAACTTGGCTTTGACCCCGGCGCCCGGGTTACCGGTAAATTGGTAGCCGCCCTGCGTCGCCTTGGCTTCGATTCCGTGCTCGATACCGACTTTACTGCCGACCTGACCATCATGGAGGAAGGAACTGAACTTCTTACCCGACTCAAGAAGGTATTGGTAGATGGGGATAAAAATACTGCTTTACCCATGTTCACCAGTTGCTCCCCAGGTTGGATTAAGTTTATAGAACATACCTTCCCTGAACTTCTCCCAAACCTTTCCACATGTAAATCACCCCAACAAATGTTTGGGGCGCTTGCTAAAACCTGGTATGCCCAGAAAAAAGGCATCAACCCCAAAGATATGGTAAGTGTATCCATTATGCCATGCACTGCCAAGAAGTTTGAGGCAACCCGTCCCGAGATGCGCGACAGTGGTTATCAGGATGTAGATTATGTATTGACTACACGCGAATTGGCCATTATGATCAAGCAAGCGGGCATAGAGTTTATGAAGCTGGAAGATGAAGATTATGACAGCTTTATGGGTGAATCGTCGGGTGCTGCTGTTATTTTTGGTGCCACCGGAGGTGTAATGGAAGCTGCCTTGCGTACGGCTTATGAGATTGTAACCGGACGTGAAGTACCTTTTGCTAATCTCAATATTACTCCGGTTCGTGGTATGGAAGGTGTAAGAGAAGCAGCTATTAAGATAGAGAATGTTAAACCCGAGTGGAGTTTCCTTGAAGGGGCTGAATTGAAAGTGGCAATTGCCCATGGTTTGTCTAATGCAAAACAATTAATGACTGCCATTCGCGATGGAAAAGCCCATTATCATTTCGTTGAAATAATGGCATGCCCGGGTGGATGCCTTGGAGGCGGAGGTCAACCGATTCCTACCAATCAAGCCATTCGTCAGAAACGAGCAGAAGCAATCTATGCCGAGGATGAGGGACTGCCCATCCGCAAGTCGCACGAAAATCCTGAGATTATACAAGTTTATAACGAATATTTGGGAGAGCCGTTGGGGCATCGCTCGCACGAGTTGCTGCACACGCATTACAAACCCAGGAAACGTTACTAAATTAGGGGGGTGTGCGCGCCGGCGCAGCCGGCGCGCACAATCTCATCCTGTTTTACTCTTTATTGCTTTAAAAATCAATAAATTAAATAAAATCAAATCGGTTATGAAAGAAATAAAAATATTACTGGTGGATGATGATATTGATTTTGTATTCATCCAGAAAGCCATGCTCGAAAAGGAGGGTTTCCAGGTGGTTACAGCTGGTGACAAAATTGCCGGTCTTGAACGTGCCCGTGCCGAGAAACCTGATTTGGCAATTTTAGATGTGATGATGACCACTGAGCAGGAAGGTTATGAAATGGCCCGCGAAATGAAAAAAGATCCTGCTCTGAAAGATATTCCCATCATCATGCTGACGAGTGTAGATGCTATCACTGGATTAAATTTGAAAGAAATGGCTAAAGACCCCAAATGGCTTCCCGTAGAAGCCTATCTGGAGAAGCCCGTCCAGCCGCAGCAACTGTTGGGGGAAATTAAAAAGCTGCTGAATTTGTGATTCCGGGCGTTAACCAAAATCCACACTCCTAATTTTCGGGGGCACCTTCGGGCTGCCCCTTTTTTATCCTCGGGTAAATACCGGTTTGCGTGGCTCAGAGAGCAATTCGTTGTATACGTAACCTTCTTCGTCGAATGCAGGTAAGTCGCTGGGCTCAGTAATGCCATTTCGCAGAACCCATGCCGCCATGAGTCCACGCGCTCGTTTGGCAAAGAAGCTAATCATCTTGTAATTCCCATCTCTGTATTCTTTAAACTCCGGGCTGATGATTGTGGCTTTAATATTCTTGGGATTAATAACTTTAAAATACTCATTGGAAGCTAGGTTCAGTAGAATATTGGTACCAATTTTTTCCATGTCGTTTTTCAAAAGCCGGGTAACATCATTTTTCCAAAATGCATAAAGATCATTTCCTGATTCATTGGGCAGAGCTGTCCCCATTTCGAGCCGATGAGGCAAAATAAGATCAAAAGGACGTAATACCCCGTAAAGCCCCGAAAGTATCCTTAATCTTTTTTCTGCAGCTGGATAAGCACTGTCAGGGAAAGGGGTAGCGTGAAAACCTTCATAAACATCTCCTTTAAAAACCAGCAATGCCGGCTTACCCTCTATTTCATGTTTGTTTCTTTTCCATTCTTGATAGCGCTGAAAGTTTAATTCAGCCAGATTATCGCTAATGCCCATTAAGTCTCTTATTTCATCCTTGGTTTTTGACCTCATTAGTCGGGCCAAATATTCGGCTTTGTTTATTAAAACGGGCAAGTGCTTGTTTTGCAAATGGGTATTATGAAGATTGAAATCAAGCGTTTTGGAAGGTGACAATACGATCAGCATAACTGTGGTTTTTTCCTTTAACTGAAAAATAGTTATCAATAAATTTTTTAACCGATTCAATATACTCTTCCCTTACTTTATCAGATACTGTTTGAATGGAAGGGAAGTAAATATGGCCTATCACATCCATTGCGCAAAATTTAAAAATTCCGGTGTCGGTAGTCATGTTCATGGCTTTATACATGCCGGATTGTTCATAAATATCCCTTGGTTGGCCAGTGCTACTCAAAAGAAGTACTTTTTTCCCTTTTAGAAAGCCTTCTATGCCATTTGGGGTATGCCCGTAGGCAAAACCATATGAAAATACTCTATCAAAATACCCTTTAAGGATAGCAGGCATACTGGTCCACCACACAGGATAAATCACGGTAAGCATATCGGCCCAGGCCACGAATTCCTGCTCGCGGGCTATATCAGCTGGAATTTCACCCTGATGCAGGGCTTTCAAATCTTCTGTTGTTAGCACAGGATTCCAATTCAATTTATAGAGATTACGCACGACAACTTCATGCCCCAGGGTCAAGTATTTTTTTGTTATGTTCTCCAATACGGCATGATTGAAACTACCGTCATTGTGATTTGCATATATTATTAAGTGATTCATAAATTAATTTAGACTGTGTTTAAGTTGTTTTTTAAAACTATTAACAAAATCCTTTTTGTATTGTTCAGGCAGAGCGGGCTTCTTGCCAATGAGCGGATTATCCTTATTTTTGTGGCTGATGATTCAACTTGCAGCATAAAGTTCTCACATTAATCGCAATCTCCATGAAAAGAATCCTGCTTGTGTCTCTTTCATTGTTATGGATAATTAATGCCGGTAAGGGCCAGGTTAACATTTATCCTGTTACGGGCAACATGAACAAGCCTGAGAAAAATGGGGTGTTTTTTGCCCTTCCGCGGGCAGTTGTAAAAGTTACCCTTAAGGTTAGAGAAATTGAAAATTTCAAAGGCCCGTATGCTGAATATGCAGGACAACTGCTGGGTATAAGCAATCCAGTGATGCAATATTCAAAGGAATACGAAATTGCGGATATGGGATTAGATGTGTTATCAGAGCCTGATCCCGATCGAGTGTATTACTTTGAAGTGGACGAAAGAACCTCGAAGGAAGACCGTAACGTGAGTATAGAAACAACGGGAGAGGGTGTGGTGAAAGCCATCAATGGCATTTCTCTTCAAAAGCCCGTCAGAAACGTCCAGGATGAGACAAAGATTCTATCCTACACTGATTTATTTGAAGGAGGAATAACTTCTTCTCTCTTTCGAAGAGTGGATACCGTGATCCGCACAGTTACCATTGATACTGCTACAATACGGAAGCGCTATTTCAATACCTTTTTCGAAGAAAAGCCCACTGAGATGAAAGCCCGGGAAGCTGCCGACATGATTTCCCGCATACGTGAGAGTCGTTTTAATCTCATCACGGGCTATCAGGAGACTAATTTTTCAAGAGAAACCATGGAATACATGGATAAAAATCTACAACGCATGTTGCAAGATTACATCTCTTTGTTCAGGGGTGTAAGAACAGAACAAATCGTAACTTATATTTTTTACATAATTCCTGCTGAAAATAAACCCAATCAGATTGTTTGCAGATTTTCGAAAGAACTTGGTGTATTGGAGGCCAGCGACAACAAGGGGAAGGAAGTTGTATTGAGTGTACGCAGGTCGGGTAATTGGGCACAAGTTCCGGCATGGGCACCTAAGCCATCAGCCAAGGCTCCCGCAGCGCCTTACATAGTACCCGAAATGGTGCAATTAAACCTCAAATACAACAATAGGATTTATGACGATACATATGTTCCTATTCCCCAGTTTGGAACTATCTCGCAAATGCCAATTTTCCGTTCAAGAGTAATTTATGACACCCGTACTGGAAATGTTCGCGAGGTTTTGTTCGAATAATTAAGCATCAACTTTCTTGTATTGCCTTTCGAATCCTGACCAGGGTTTTTAAAAGGTTTTCCAGATCTCCGAGGGGGAGCATATTTGCCCCGTCGGAGAGGGCTTTTGATGGGTCAGGATGAGTTTCAAGGAAAATGCCGTCTGCTCCGGCTGCAATAGCAGCTTTTCCAATAGTGGAAATAAAATGGGGCAGCCCCCCTGTAACTCCTGACTGATTGGGTTGCTGAAGCGAATGGGTAATATCTACAATAACGGGTACCTCAAAGGTTTGCATGCGAGGAATGCTTCGGAAGTCAACCACAAGGTCGGTATAGCCAAACATGGTGCCCCGTTCGGTGAGCATTACTTTTGGATTACCAGCCAACGTGATTTTTTCTACAGCATGCTTCATGGCTTCTGGAGATAAAAACTGACCTTTTTTAACATTTATAGTTTTTCCTGTAGCTGCAGCAGCCAGAAGCAAGTCGGTTTGGCGGCAGAGAAAAGCCGGTACCTGAAGAACGTCAACGTACTTTGCTGCCATCCGGGCCTCTTCCACCGAATGAAAATCAGTGATTACCGGTATTTTCAGTTTTTCCCGCAAAAGGGCCAGGGTTTCGAGGGCTTTTTCGTCGCCAATACCTGTAAAGGAATGAATACTGGTGCGATTGGCCTTTTTGTAAGAGGCCTTAAAAATGAAAGGAATCTCGAAGGATTCAGTGATCTCAAGGATTCGTGAAGCAATTTCCAGGGGCATTTGTGTGTTTTCCACAACACAGGGCCCGGCAATCAGGAAAAAGTTGTTGCCGGCCACATGCCTAAGAAATGGGATATAAGAGGGTATCATGTATTAATAGTTGTATTTGTCTTTCCAGAGTGAGCGTAGCCGTGCACGTATTTCATTCTCGCGGGGATTGTCTCCAGGCTTGTAGAAGGCAGATCCCCTGAGGCGTTCTGGCAGAAAATCAATTTGCACGAAATTACCCGGATAGTCGTGGGCATAGAGATAACCTTGGCCATATCCGGCCCCTTTCATAAGCTCGGTAGGAGCATTGCGCAGATGCAAGGGAACAGCCAGGTCTCCTGTATTTTTTACCGTTTCTTGTGCTTGATTAATGGCCATATAAGCTGAATTGCTTTTTGGACAAGAAGCAAGATAAATGGCTGTTTGCGAAAGAATTATACGGCTCTCGGGCCATCCGATTTTATTGACAGCATCAAAACACGTGTTGGCCAGAAGGAGTGCATTCGGATTGGCATTCCCTATATCTTCTGCTGCCAAAATAAGCATTCGGCGGGCAATAAACAGAGGGTCTTCACCTCCTTCAACCATTCGTG
>Ga0067045_1027672_pt1 | contig 72361 bp, 68 predicted proteins | sample TerdegcTABiofilm_FD_59184 | JGI IMG/M metagenome (GOLD analysis project Ga0067045, IMG submission 59184) | Combined Assembly of (Gp0054472, Gp0054536) Wastewater bioreactor microbial communities from Singapore -Terephthalate degrading...
ACCTGAGCAGCCTGCCGCCTGGGGTGGTGGCCGAGTACGACCCGAGCACGGGCGTGCTGACGGTGACACCGCCGGTGGACAACAACGGCCCGATCGTGATCCCGGTGACGGTGAGCGACGGCCAGGGTGGTACGTTCGAAGGCACGATCACGGTCGAGCCGGTGAACCCGCCGCCGGTGGCCACGGACGATGTCCGCACGACGGTGGAAAACGTGCCGATCAGCGGCAATGTGCTGACAGACAACACGGGCGCGGGCCGGGACAGCGACCCGGATGGCGATCCACTGACGCTCACGGGCTTCACAGTGGATACCGACGATGACGGCACTCCGGAGAGCTTTGCCGCCGGAGAGACTGCGGTCATCGCTGGCGTTGGCGAACTGGTGATCCGGGCCAATGGCAGCTACACCTTCACGCCGGTGGAAGGTTTCTCGGGCAACGTGCCTACGGTGACGTACGCGATCAGCGACAACGATGGCGGTGCGGACGAGGCGACCCTGACCATCACGGTGGAAAAGGGCACCGAGACTCCGTCGGTGGTGGGCGATTCGGCCACCACGCCGGAAGACACGCCCGTGACCATCGATGTGCTTGGTAACGACGATCCGGGCAGTGAAGGGCCGCTGACGATCAAGGAAGTGAATGGCCAGCCGATCGTGGTGGGCTCGCCGGTGGAAATCGTGGACAGCACCACGGGCTTGCCCGTGGGCACCGTGTCGCTGGACAACGGGGGAACACCCGACGATCCGACGGACGACACCCTGGTCTTCACGCCAGCCGAGAACTTCAACGGCAACGTGGACTTCACCTACACGGTGCAGGACCAGTCGGGCAAGGAGCTGACGGCGCCGGTCAAGGTCACGGTGACGCCGGTCAACGATCCACCGGTGGCGAACGACGACACCGTGACGACGGGCCCGGATGAGCCCGTCACGATCGATGTGGTGGGCAACGACAACGACCCGGACGGCGATCCCTTGACCGTGCGGGAAATCGACGGTACGCCGGTGACGCCCGGTACGCCCGTGATCATCAACGACCCGGTCTCGGGGGATCCGGTGGGCACGGTGACGCTCAATCCGGATGGCACGGTCACGTTTGTTCCCGAACCCGGGACCAGCGGTCCGGTGACGTTCGAATACACGGTCACGGACCCGAGTGGTGAACCTTCCACGGCCACGGTGACGGTGAACGTGGGTGAACCCAATCTGCCTCCCGAGGCCCTGCCGGACACCAATGTCACGGACGAAGACACTCCGCTGGTGGTGGACGCCGCGCAGGGTGTGATCCATGGCCCTGGTGCAGACATCGACCCGAATGGCGACAGCCTGTCGGTTTCTGCCGTCAACGGCAGCGCCGCCAACGTGAACGCGGCGGTCGCGGGCAGCTGGGGCACCCTAACGCTGCGCCCCGATGGCAGCTACACCTACGTGCCCAATGCAGCGGCGCAGGCGCTGGCGGCTGGCGAGTCGCGGGACGACGTGTTCACCTACACGGTCAAGGATGCGGCAGGCCTGACGGCGACGACCACGCTGACCATCACGGTCAATGGGCTCAACGATGCCCCGGTCGCAGAAAACGATCGCCAGGTGATCCCGCCGAACGAAACGGCCACAGGCAACGTGCTGGACAACGACAGCGATCCGGACGGTGATCCGCTGACGGTGGTGGGTATCGAAGTGGATACCGATGGCGATGGCACGCCAGAGACCTACCTGCCCGGTACACCCATCGTGATCCCCAACGTGGGGACGCTGGAGATCGGTGAGGATGGCAGTTACACCTTTGAGCCTGAGGATGGTTTCGAAGGCCCGGTTCCGCCTGTCACCTACACCGTTAGCGACCCGGATGGCGCGACCGATACGGGGACCCTGATCCTGGTGGTGGATGCCTCCAACGACCCACCGGCTGCGTACGACGATCATGTGACCGGTCAAGAAGACCAGCCGGTGTCCTTTGATCCGCGGACCAACGATCTCGACCCCGAGGGCGATCCGCTGACCATCAAGGAAATCAATGGCCAGCCCATCGATCCGTCCACACCGGTCACCATCTTTGATCCGGCCGACGGCACCACGCCCATCGGTGTGATCACGATGAATCCGGATGGCAGCCTGACCTTCACGCCAGAGGAGAACTTCAACAGCCTCACGCCGATTCCAGTGGGCTACACCGTGAGTGACCCGGATGGGGAAACCTCGAATGCGGTGATCCACATCATCATCCGGCCGGTCAACGATCCCCCGGTGGCAGTGGACGATGTGCGGACCACGGTCCCCGATGCCCCGGTTTCGGGCAACGTGCTCACCAACGACTCGGATGTCGATGGGGATCCGCTGACGGTAACCGAGTTCAGCATCGATACCGATGGCGACGGTGAGGCCGAGACTTTCCCGGCGGGAACGACCGCGACGATCGTGGGCGTGGGCACCCTGGTGATCAACCCGGATGGCAGCTACACCTTCGATCCGGTCGATGGCTACGCGGGTCCCGTGCCCGTGGCCACCTACACCATCTCCGACCCGGATGGTGCGACGGCCACCGCCACGCTGACGCTGACCGATGTGCCAGCCAAGCCTCCGGCACCGGCTCCGGCGCCCCAGCCAAGCCCGCCGCCGGCTCCCGCCCCGGCACCGGCACCGGCACCGGTTCCAGCGCCTGCCCCCGAATCGCCAACCCAGCCGGGCTGGGAACGCGATCCGGTGTCGCCTGCGCCGACGGTGCCCACCCTGCCACCAGGGACCAGCAACCAGTTGCACGTGCTCTATGCCGTGGGAGACGCCAACGCCGAGCGCAGCCTGTATGCATCGCCGCTGGGCGGCCTGCAGCTCGCAGCGCCGCTCTGGGGCGAGGCGCTGGCCCAGGTGCCGGACAGCCTGCTGTTCGAGAGCAGCGACCGCGATGCCGGCGTGACCCTGATTCGCGAGCGTGCATTTGGCGAGGTGGCCGATTTCCGCCCGGCACTGCATGTCCAGCATGCGGTGCGCTACCAGCCGGTGGCCATGGCGCCGAACCTGTTCGTGCAGCACGCGGTCCGTTCTTCGCAACTGGAGTCCCAACTTCGTTCTGCGGCGATCGACGGCTACAACTCCGCCACGCCGGGCTTCGATACCTTGATCGATCCGTTCGCCCTGGGCGCGCCCAAGCCGCAGGAAGCCGCTGAGAAGCCGGCTCCTGAGGCCGAAGCCCCCAAGCCGGCGACCAAGGCACAGGCGCCCGAGAAGGGCGAGGCCCGTGCTGCCGCACCGACCGATGACCGCGCTGCCGAGGCCCCTGCCAAGGATGTGGTCAAGCCTCGGGCCGCTGTTGGCCTGAAGGGCCAACTGGAAAGGCTGGCCAAGGACCGAAGCCTTGGCGCTCGCCCGATCACCCGTACCACCGTTATCAGCTGAATCCGATTTCTGACAAGGACATGAAGATGAACGACAAGAACTCCTCCACCGCCATCGTGCGGACCCTGGTTGCACTGGCGGTGACGGCTGTGGTGGCCGGTTGCTCCGTGACACCTCGCGCCCTCACGGCCGACGAAGTGCGGGACCGGGTGAAAGAAGATACCGCCCGCATGTACGAAAACCAGGCACCCATCAGTGCACCGGTGTCGCTGGAAGAGGCCGTTGCCCGGGCCATGAAGTACAACCTGGACTACCGGCTGAAGAAGATGGAGTCGGCACTGGCCATGGGCCTGACCGACTACGCCAGCTACGACATGCTGCCGCAGGTCGTGGCTTCGGCCGGTTACAGCAGCCGCAACAACTATTCGGGCGGCACCAGCATCGGCATCCTCGACGGCGAGGTGTCCGACCGTCCCACTTCTTCGGACGAGCGCAACCGCTCCCTGCGCGGCATCGAGTTTTCCTGGAACGTGCTGGATTTCGGTGTTTCCTACTACCGTGCCCGCCAGCAGGGTGACCAGTTCCTGATCGCGGAAGAACGTCGCCGCAAGGTGGTGCAGAACCTGCTGCAGGACGTGCGTGCGGCCTACTGGCGCGCGCTGGGCGCACAGCGCCTGAACGCCCAGGCCGACGAGGTGGTGCAGCGTGCCTCGCTGGCCCTCAACCGGTCCCGCGAAGCCGAAACCCAGAAGGTGATTCCGCCGAACCTGGCCCTGGCCTACCAGCGTGCCCTGCTGGACGCGACCACGCTGTTGAACCAGCGCCGTCAAGACCTGGATTTCGCCAAGCGCGAACTTGCCGCCCTGATGAACGTGCCTCCGGGTGTCGACTTCCGCGTGGCCGAAGCCACCGAGACCGCCCTGCCGGCCGCTCCGCGCGATCTGGTCAAGCTGGAAGAGGCGGCGCTGCTGCAGCGTCCCGAACTGCGTGAAGAAGACTTCCGCAAGCGCATCACCGCGGACGAAGCCCGCAAGCAGATCCTGGCCATGCTGCCCGGCATCTCGCTGAGCTATGGCCGCAAGCACGACTCCAACGTCTTCCTGCTCAACAACAGCTGGACCGAAGGCAGTGCCAACATTGCCTGGAACCTGATGCGTCTGGTGGCGCTGCCTTCGCTCAAGGATGCCCAGAAGTACCAGGAAGCTACCGACCAAGCCCGCCGCATGGCGCTGTCGATGGCCATCCTCACGCAGACCCGCGTGAGTGCCGAGCGTTACCGCATGGCCCTGGAAGACTTCAAACTGGCCGATCAGGCCGCTCAGGTGGATGCTCGCCTGGCCGCCTACACCAAGGCTTCGGTCACCGCCAAGCTGGACAGCGAACTGGAAGCCATCCGCACCCAGGCCCGCGCCGTGCTGGGGGCCTACCAGCGTGCCAACGCCTACGCCAACGCCCACATCGCCTTCGGTCGTCTGTACAACACCATCGGTTTCGATCCGATTGCCGACGACTTCGAGGCCAACGATCTGCCGGCGCTGACCCAGCGCGTCAAGGGCCACCTGCAGGCCACGGAGAAGGACGCCTTTGCCTTGTCCTCCAACCTGTTCGGCCGCGCGCCGTCGGTCAACGTCCAGCTCGCCGGCATCACCGATCCGGTGCAGCAGGTGCGCATGAAGGCGCTGGTGACCGAGTTCCTGAGCCGCCACCAGATCGAGACCGATGCCCAGAATGGCCGTCCGCTGCAACTGGCTTTCGAGTCGACCGACCGAGCGGGCCTGGAAAAGGCCGCCTGGGTGCTGAACATGACCGACGAGGCGGGCCAGCAGCAGCAGGCGCGTTTTGCCACGACAATACCGGCCAATGCCCGTGCCTCGATCTATGAAGCCAGCCTGACGGCGGCGCTCAATGCGAACATGGGTGACCTCAAGAACTGGCTGAGCATTGACTGACATGCGTCTACGAGCAACTGCGGGTGCCGTGCTGGGTTTGTGCCTGGCCGGGGCCACCTTCTTCTCTCATGCCCAATCCGCGACGCGGACGGCGCCCGCGGCGGGCGAGGCGATCCGTGTGCTGGTACTGCCGGCGGGGGAAACCACGCTGGCCAGTCCGGTGCCGGGCAAGATCAATACCCTGCACGTCGGGCTGGGCCTGCCTTTCCGTCAGGGCCAGGTGCTGGTGTCGCTGGACTGCGAAGAGCCCCAGGCGCGCCTGGCGATGGCCAAGGCCGAACAGGCGGCAGCCACCGACCAGTACGAAGCCAAGCTGCGCATGCAGGGCCTGGAGCAGGCCAGCGACGTGGAAGTGGCGCTGGCCGCCAGTGCCGTCGCCAAGACCAAGGCCCAGATTGATCTGTACCAGTTCCAGGTGTCGCAGTGCTCGATCCGGGCGCCCTGGAATGGCCAGACGGCCAAACTGCATGTGCGCAGCCACATGACGGTGGCTGCGGGCCAGCCTCTGCTGGATCTGGTGCGCAGCGGCTTGCTGCTGCTCAAGCTCAACGTGCCCTCTCGCTGGGTGTCGAGCATCAAGATGGACCACGATTTCGAGGTCACCATCGACGAAACGGGGCAGACCTACCCGGCGAAGGTGCGCCGCATCAACAGCCGCATCGATCCGGTGAGCCAGACGATCGAGCTGGAAGGCACGCTGTTGAAGTCGCATGCCGAGCTGCGTCCCGGGATGAGTGGCGTGGCGAGTTTTGCCGGCATGCGCTGAGACATGACGGACGCCGCAGATCTGGGCTTGCTGCTGCAGATCGAAGCCCGGGCGCAGGAAGCGCAGACGCTGGCCGCGCTGCGCTTCACCATCGTCAACGAGACCCATGCGCTGGTGCCGTATCGGCAGGCAGCGCTGTTCGACATGCAGATGGGGGCCCCCAAGCTGGTGTCGGCGTCGGGACTGGTCAGTGTCGCCAACGACTCCCCGTTCGCGATCTGGCTCAGCCGGTTCGCGCAGCGGTTGCCCCGCGATGGCGAAATCCACCGCCTGGACCTGGCCGACGCGGCGCCCGACGATGTCCAAGGCTGGAGCGAATGGTTGCCCGAGCACCTGCTGCTGGTGCCGCTGCGCCGGTCTCGCGGGGACTTTCTGGGCTTCGTCCTGTACGCACGCGAAGAACCATGGACCGAGCGCGAGCTGGTGCTGCTGTCGCGCCTGCACGCTACCTATGGCTACTGCCAGCAAGCACTCGGTGGTTCCGGGCAGTCGCGTTGGGCACGGGTGCGGCGCCTGTTCGGCAAGCGCCATCGCTGGAAGCTGGTCGCGGCCGTGGTGGCGCTGCTGTTCATCCCGGTGCGCCTGTCGGTGCTGGCACCCGCCGAGGTGGTGGCGCTCAATGCACTGGCCGTGGCTGCGCCGCAGGACGGGGTCATCGGTTCGTTTGCGGTCTCGCCCAATACCCGGGTCAAGGCTGGCGACCTGCTGTTCTCGCTCGACGACTCGGCGTTGGCCAACCGGTTGCAGGTGGCGCGCAAGTCGCTGGAAGTGGCGCAGGCCGACGCCCATGTGGCCCAGCAGCGCGCCTTCGACGACACCAAGAGCAAAGCCGAAGTCGCGGTGGCGCTCGGTCGTGTGCGCGAGAAGGAGGCCGAGCTGGCCGCCATCGACACCCAGGCCCAGCGGGTGGAAGTGCGCGCGGACCGCGACGGCATCGCCATTTACACCGACCCGAATGACTGGATCGGCCGGCCGGTGGTCACTGGCGAGCGGGTCATGCAACTGGCCCAGCCCGAAGATGGTGGCGTACTGGTCTGGCTCGGCGTGTCCGACGCGATCAACCTCGATACCGGCGCACCCGTGCGCCTGTTCCTGCACACCGAACCGCTGAGCCCGCGTCCGGCCGCGCTGATCGAAACCAGCTATCAGGCGTCCGAAAGCCCGGACGGCGTGGCTTCCTACCGGTTGCGGGCGCGCTTTGCCGAAGGCACCGAGATTCCGCGCATCGGTCTGCGCGGCACGGCCCGCATTTCCGGTGACTGGGTGCTGCTGGGCTACTACCTGTTCCGCCGTCCCCTGGCCCAGCTTCGGGAATGGACCGGGCTGTGAGCGCTGGCGCACAAGCCCCGAAATCCGGGGTGGCGATGTCCTTGCCGCGCCAGGTGAAGGCTCGGCCGCGCAAAGTGCCCCTGCCCGCCATCCGGGACGAGTTGATCCTGTTTCCCGCGGCGCCCAACGAAGACGGCTCGCCAGCCTGGATGATCCAGGACCCGGTGACCAACCGGTTTTTCCGGATCGGCTGGCTCGACTTCGAGTTGCTCGTGCACTGGGCCGACAACGATGTGGCTTCGCTGGTGGCGCAGGTCAACCGCGAGACGCCCCTCAATGTGGTGCCCGAAGACGTGCAGCGCCTGGGAAAATTCCTTGCCGACAACCAACTGCTGCGGGTAATTTCCAAGGCCGACGTGGAGCGGGTGCAGGGCTTGCACCAGCGCATGCAGCGCACTTTTTTCGAATGGCTGCTGCACAACTACCTGTTCGTTCGGGTGCCGCTGGTGCGGCCACAGCGCTGGCTGGCCGCCCTGCGACCCACGCTGGAGCGGGTGAACATGTCGTTCGTGGCGCTGGTCATCGGCCTGATCACCTTGACCGGCGTGTATCTGGTGTCCCGCCAGTGGGATGTCTTTACCCACACCTTTGTCGACAACCTCACCCTGACCGGGGTGATCGGCTACGGCGTGGCGTTGGCGCTCGCCAAGACCTTGCACGAAATCGGGCACGCGCTGGCCGCCACACGGTATGGCGTGCGGGTGGCGCACATGGGGGTGGCCTTTCTGGTGATGCTGCCCATGCTCTACACGGACACGAGCGAGAGCTGGCGTCTGCAGAGCGCCCGCCAGCGTCTGGCCATCGCCAGTGCCGGCATTGCGGTGGAAATGGCCCTCGCGGGGATCGCCACGCTGCTCTGGACGCTGGCCCCTGAAGGCTCTGTGCGCAACGGCCTGTTTTTCCTGGCGACCACCAGTTGGGTGCTGACGCTGGCAATCAATGCCAGTCCGTTCATGCGCTTCGATGGCTACTTCATCGCCAGCGATCTGGTCGACATGCCCAATCTGCACGAACGCGCGGGTGGGCAGGCGCGGGTGTGGCTGCGCCGCACCCTGCTGGGTTTCCGGGACGCCTGGCCCGAACATTTCGCCGCGCCCAAGCGCCGTGCGCTGATCACTTTTGCCCTGATCACCTGGATCTACCGCTTCACGGTGTTTCTGGGCATCGCGCTGCTGGTGTACCTGTTCTTTTTCAAGGTGCTCGGGCTGATCCTGATGGCGGTGGAACTGACCTGGTTCATTGGCAAACCCGTGATGAAAGAATTGGCCGTGTGGAAAGAGCGCCGCGCTGAAATCCTGCCCAACCGGCGCCGCGGGTTCTGGATCGGGTTGGCCGTGGTGCTGGCCGTACTGTTGTTTCCGTTCAGCAGCCGGGTGATGGGCTATGGCTGGCTGCATGCGCAGGAGCAGCAGCAGATCCATGCGCCCTTTGCGGCCCAGATTGTGAACATGCCGGCGCAGCGCTCCTTCAAGACCGGTGACGTGCTGTTCGTGCTGGACTCCGAGGTGCTGAGCATCGCGCAGGACAAGTCGCGCCAGCTCGCCTTGGCCCGCGAGCGGCAGATCGCCGGCTTGCTCGGTCTGGAGGATGGTGAGGCCCAGCGCCAGACCCTGCAATCGCAGAAGGCGTATTTCGAGGCCGAGCAGAAACTCAACCAGGACGAGCGCGAACGTCTGACGCTGCGCGCCCCTTTCGACGGTGAGTTGCAGGACATCGACCCCGGCCTGGCGCCTGGGGTCTGGGTCAAATCGCGCGAACCGCTGGCGGTGCTGATGGACCCCAGTCGGTGGGTGGTCGACGCCTACGTGCCGGAGGCCGATCTCGGCCGTCTGCGCACCGGAGATGCCGTGCGCGTGCGGCTGCTGTCAAGCGCCATGGCCTGGGCGACCGGGCGTGTGGACGCGATCGACGTGTCCCGCACCCAGTACCTGCCGACGCCCATGCTCGATGCCAACCACGGGGGGCCGCTCGCCACGCTGCCGGACCCTTCGCGCCAGGCCCAGGGCGGCCGGGTGCTGCGCGATGCGCTGTTCCGCGTGCGCGTTGTGCTTGACGAACCCTTGCCCACGCAGCAGATGGCGACCGTGCGCGTGCGTATCGAGGGCAAACCCGAGTCGCTGCTGGCTGGCGGCATCCGGCGGGTGGCATCGGTGCTGGTGCGCGAAAGCGGGTTCTGAATCCGCAGCGGCGTTCCCGGGAAGGGGCCGCCGTGCGATGATTCGAGCATGAGTTCCTTGCGGGTTGCCACCTACAACATTCACAAGGGCGTGCAAGGTCTGGGGCCGGTGCGCCGGCTGGAAATCCACAATCTGGCGCATGCCGTCGAGCAGTTTGATGCGGACATCGTCTGCCTGCAGGAAGTGCGGCGTCATCACCGCAAGCTGGAGCGCTATTTCACCCGCTGGCCGGATCTGGATCAGGCAGGCTACCTCTCCCCGGAAGGGTATGAGTCGGTCTACATGACCAATGCCTACACCCGCCACGGCGAGCACGGCAACGCCCTGCTGTCGCGCTGGCCGGTGCTGGGAACCGGGCACACCGACGTGTCGGATCACCGCTTTGAACAGCGTGGCCTGCTGCATGTGCAGGTGCTCGTTGACGGCCGCCTGGTGCACGTGGTGGTGGTGCATCTGGGCCTGATCCACGCCAGCCGGGAACGCCAGGTGCAGCGGCTGGGGCAGTTTCTGGTGCGCGAGGTGCCCGAGAACGACCCGCTGATCGTGGCTGGCGACTTCAACGACTGGGGTGCGCAGTTGCTGCGACCCATGGCCGATCTGGGCCTGCGAACGTTCGATGGCATCCGGCTGCCCACCTATCCCTCGCGCTTGCCGCTGCTGCACCTCGACCGTATCTATATGCGTGGGCTGAAACCGTTGTCCGCGCACGTGCCGCACGGCCGCGCCTGGTCGCGCATGTCGGATCACCTGCCCCTGATCGCGGAGTTGGGTCTGCTGTGAACACGCCGCCTGCGCCGGACCCGGCGGCCGCGTCAGGTCCCCGCTGGCTGCGGCGCGGGCACCAGTTGCTGTTGCTGCAGGGGGGGCAGGCGTTCTTCCCGGCCCTGGTCGAAGCCATGGACGCGGCGCGCACGGTGATCCACCTCGAAACCTACATCTTCGAGTTCGCCGGGGCGGCGCTGACCGTGGCCGAAGCGATGGAGCGCGCTGCCCGGCGTGGGGTGACCGTGCGTCTCGTCATCGACGGTGTGGGCACGCCCAGCATGCCAACCGAATGGCGGCAGCGTTTTGCGCAGGCCGGTGTGCGCTGGGTGACCTACGCGCCGCTGGGGCGCTTTGGCCTGCTCATTCCCAGCAGTTGGCGGCGACTGCACCGCAAGCTTTGCGTGGTGGACGGCACCCTGGGTTTCTGTGGCGGCATCAACATCATTGATGACCATGAGGACGTCGCGCTGGGCCACCTACAGGTGCCGCGGCTGGATTTTTCCTTGCGGGTGGCGGGCCCGCTGGTGGACGACATGGTGGACACCATGGAGCAGCTGTGGTGGCGCCTGCAGGCGGTGCGCAAGGCCCGCCAGCGCGAGTTCAAGGCTGCCTGGGAAGCCTTGCGGGCCTTGAGTCCGGTGGGAGATTTCTCGCGTCTGCTGGCGGCCATCGATGTGCGCTCCGGCCTGGGTGGGGCGCGCTGGGACGGTGCGGCCGAATCGCCCGACGCGGACGACGACTCGCTGCCGCCGAGGGGGGTCAACGACGCGTCGGCGGTGTTGCTGCTGCGGGACAACGTGACACACCGAAGCGACATTGAGCGGGCCTACCTCAAGGCGATCGGCCGCGCGCGGCACGACGTGGTGATTGCCAACGCCTATTTCATCCCGGGGCGGCGCCTGCGCAAGGCGCTGTTGCTCGCGGCGCGGCGCGGTGTGCGGGTGCGGCTGCTGTTGCAGGGCAAGTACGAACATTTCCTGCAGTACCACGCCGCACGCCCGGTGTACCACCAGTTGCTGCAGGCCGGAATCGAAATCCATGAGTACGCGCCGAGCGCGTTGCACGCGAAGGTGGCCGTGGTGGACCGTCGCTGGGCCACCGTGGGGTCGACCAATCTCGATCCGCTCTCGCTGCTGCTGGCCCGCGAGGCCAATGTGCTCACAACGGACCGGCGCTTCGGCAGCCTGTTGCACGACTGCCTGGACACCATCATGGCCCGCAGCGGCCAGCGCCTGGACCTGCAGACCCTGGCGCACCGGCCCTGGCGGCAGCGGGTGTTGGACCGCATGGCGTTCGGCATCATGCGCGCCAGCCTGTTCGTGACCGGGCACCGCTACTGAAGGCGCAACCGGTTCAAGGCCATTGTTTCCCGGGCTTGGGGGCGGGAAGCGGCGGTGTTAGCATGCCCGGATGCTCATGAAATCCGATGCCGACATGACTCCTGACAATGCCGCCGCGCAGGAAGAGGGCGTGCCCGTTTCCGTGAAAATCCGCGAGCGTCTGCGCGAGGCTCGCCAGCGCTTTCACTCCAACGACAACATCGCCGCGTTCATCGAACCGGGTGAGCTGGACAAGCTGCTCGAAGAAGTGACGGACAAGATGCAGGGCGTGCTGGACAGCATGGTGATCGACACCGAGAGTGACCACAACACGGGTGACACGGCGCGCCGCGTGGCCAAGATGTACCTCAAGGAGGTCTTCGCCGGCCGCTACGTGAAGGGGCCGGCCATCACCGAATTCCCCAACGCCGAGCATCTCAACGAGCTGATGATCGTCGGGCCCATCACCGTGCGCAGTGCCTGCAGCCACCATTTCTGCCCGGTGATCGGCAAGATCTGGATCGGCGTCATGCCCAACGAGCACACCAACGTGATCGGCCTGTCCAAGTACGCGCGCCTGGCCGAATGGGTCATGGGCCGTCCGCAGATCCAGGAAGAGGCGGTGGTGCAACTGGCCGACCTGATCCAGGAAAAGACCCAGCCCGATGGCCTGGCCATCGTCATGGAAGCCAGCCACTACTGCATGTCGTGGCGCGGCGTGAAAGACATGGACAGCAAAATGATCAACTCGGTGATGCGGGGCGTTTTCCTCAAGGACGCCACCCTGCGCCGCGAGTTCCTGTCCCTGATTCCCCGCCAATCTGTCTGATCCGTCGCCATGCTGGTTCGCCTGCTCTACGTCAGCCGCTCCGTGGACAAGGAGTGTTCCAAGTCCGCGATCGAGTCGATCCTCGAAGTTTCCCGCGCCCACAACCTGCACAAAGGCATCACGGGCGTGCTCTGTTACGGCGGCGGCATCTTCCTGCAGGCGATCGAAGGCGGCCGGCACGCGGTCAACAATCTGTACAACCACATCGTGGCCGACGGGCGCCACACCGACGTGGTGCTGCTGCACTACGAAGAAATCAGCGAGCGCCGCTTTGGCGGCTGGACGATGGGCCAGGTCAACCTGTCCAAGCTCAACACCTCCATCGTGCTCAAGTACTCCGAGCGCCCGGAATTCGATCCCTACAGCGTCTCGGGCAAGGTCTCGCTGGCCTTGCTGGAAGAGCTGATGGCCACCGCCAGCATCATCGGGCGCGCCTGAATTCGCCCTGATGAGCCGGGCCGGTGTGCCCGGCCCCGGAAACCGCGGTCATGACCACCCCGCCTGTGCAATTGCTGGGCTGCGACTTCAGCAGTGCGCCGTCTCGCCGCAAACCCATCACCTTGGCCGTGGGCTGGCGCGAAGGCCCGCGTGTGCGCCTGGACCGGCTGGATACCTTCGAGTCGCTGGACGCCTGGCAGGCCTGGATCGCCCGACCAGCCGATGAGGCAGGCTGGATCGGTGGTTTCGATTTGCCTTTTGGTTGGCCGCGCGAGCTGGTGGCCGCGCTGGGCTGGCCCACCGACTGGCTGGCCTGCATACGCCACAGCGCGGCGCTGGAGCGCGCGCAGCTTCGCGAGCTGTTTGCGGCCTTTTGCGACGCGCGCCCTGTGGGGGGGAAATTCGCGCATCGGGCGACCGACGGGCCGGCAGGAGCCAGCCCGAGCATGAAGTGGGTCAACCCGCCGGTCGCCTTCATGCTGCAGGCCGGCATGCCGCGCCTGATCGATGCCGGGGTGCATCTGCCGGGCCTGCTCCCGGGGGACACGCAGCGTGTGGCGCTGGAGGCGTATCCGGGACTGCTGGCGCGCAGCGTGCTGGGGCGGCAACCCTACAAGAGCGATGACCGGCAGCGCCAGACCTCCGAGCGCCTGATCGCGCGGCGCAGCCTGATCGACGCGCTCGAGACGGGCCAGGCACCTCTGCTGCAGGCAGCGGGCATCCGGCTCAAACTCTCCCACGCCCAGCGCGACGCCTTGGCGGACGATGCCACCGGCGACTGCCTGGACGCCGTGCTGTGCCTGCTGCAGGCGGCCTGGGCGGCTCACCGCCACGCGCAAGGCGATGTCCGCTACGGCCTGCCCGACTTCGATCCGCTGGAGGGTTGGATCGTGAGCGCCGAGCCGCTTCCTGACCCGCGTCAAACCGGTTGGCGTGACCACTGAGGCACACTCGCGCGTTTGCCTGTGAATCCCCGAAGCGAGCCATGACCTCTCCCGCCACCCCGCCAGATGAAGCCTCGGCGCCCGATGCCGCACCGCCGCTGGTGCCCGCTGCCAAGACCCGCCATGCACCCCACGAAGACCTGCAGGCCCTGCTGATCGGGACGCTTTTTGTCGCCATGGGCGTGGTGCTGTTCCGCCATGAAGGCTTGCTCACCGGCGGGACCGCTGGTCTGGCCTTTCTGCTGCACTACGCCATGGGCTGGAATTTCAGCCTCGTGTTCTTCGTGATCAACCTGCCTTTTTACGTGCTGGCCTGGCGGCGCATGGGGCCGCTGTTCACGGCCAAGACCTTCGCGGCGGTCGGCCTGCTGGCCGTGTTCGCCGAGGCGGTGCCGCGCTGGCTGGAAATTGGCGCTTTGGTGACGCCATTTGCCGCTGTGGCCGGTGGCTTGCTGACGGGTACCGGCATGCTCATGCTGTTTCGGCACCGGGCCAGCCTGGGCGGATTCAACGTGCTGGTGCTCTGGTTGCAGGAGCACTGGGGGTGGCGCGCCGGGCATGTGCAGATGGCGCTGGACTGTGCGATCGTGGTGGCGGCTTTCGCCGTGACCGACTGGACGCACATTGCCTGGTCGGTGGTGGGGGCGGTGGTGCTCAACATGACCCTGGCCATCAACCACAGGCCTGGCCGCTACATGGCCGTATGAAGGGTGAGATCGCGTGGCTCGCCCTGGCGTGCCTGGTGGCCGGCCTTCCTGCGCGGGCGGCCGATGCATCGCGCGAGCGGGTGTACGAGGCCCGCGTCGAGCGCGTGTTCGACGGCGACACCTTGTGGGTGCGACCCTTGCCCGATGGCCGGCCCCGCAAACTGCGGCTGGACGGCATCGACGCGCCCGAAATCTGCCAGTCGGGCGGGTTGGCCGCGCGTGACGCCCTGGCGGAACGGATAGAGCGGCGGGTGGTTCAGGTGCGCGAGCGCCGACGCGACCACTACGGCCGGCCGCTGGTAAGGCTGTCCCAGCGGCAAACGGATGTCGCCGCCTGGCTGGTCGCGCAGGGGCATGCCTGGTCGTACCGCTGGCGCTTCAACCCGGGCCCGTATGCGGCGGAAGAAGCGCGGGCCCGGGCGGCCCGGCGTGGGGTGTTTGCCGAGGCGTCGCCGGAGTGGCCGGGTGACTTCCGGCGCCGGTACGGTCCGTGCCCGCCGTCTGCGCCGAAAGCACCACGCGCGGGCGCTTCAAACCGCTGAGCGGGTGCCGCAGACCGGGCAGGCGGGGTCGCGCTGCAGGCGCACGTCGTCGAAGCGCAGGTCGCGGGCATCCACCATCAGCAGCCGCCCCGTCATGCGCGAACCCAGCCCCGCCAGCAGTTTGAGCGCCTCGGTGGCTTGCAGTGTGCCCACGATCCCCACCAGCGGCGCCAGCACCCCCATCGTGGCGCAGCGGGTTTCCTCAACCGCGGCGTCGGGTGGAAACACGCAGGCATAACAGGGCGACGCCGCATCGCGCGGGTCGAAAACGCTCAGTTGGCCGTCCAGGCGAAGGGCTGCTCCCGAGACCAGCGGTTTGCCATGTTCGACACAGGCGCGGTTGATGGCCTGGCGGGTGGCAAAGTTGTCGGTGCAGTCGATCACCACGTCCGCAGTGGGTACCAGTCGCGCGAGCAGGGCGTCGTCGGCGTGTGCGGCGTGTGCCGTGACCACCGGGTCGGGGTTGATGGCGGCCACGGCTTCGCGCACGGAGTCGACCTTGGCATGGCCGATGCGGGCCAGGGTGTGCGCGATCTGACGCTGCAGGTTGGTGGCATCGACGGTGTCGGCATCCACCACCGAGAGACGTCCCACACCCGCGCTGCCCAGATAGAGCGCAACGGGCGATCCCAGGCCGCCAGCGCCGATGATCAGCGCGTGTGAAGCCAGCAGGCGCTCCTGCCCTTCGACGCCGATCTCGTCGAGCAACAGGTGGCGCGCATAGCGCAGGAGTTGTGGGTCGTCCAAAGTGAAAAGCCCGCCGGGGAGGCGGGCTGTGGGATCAGTTTTCTTTCTTCTCTTCTTCCCGGGGTGCCTGTGACTGGCTCAGCACCACCGGCTGCCCCTTGAGGCGATTCAGGGCCTGCTGGAGCTGGAAGTCCTTCTCGCTGCCGAACTCGGGGATCAGGCGCTGCCCCGGATTCTTCTTGGCTTCTTCCTCCAGGCGCTTGCGGGCCTGCTCGCGGGCTTCTTCGCGTTGCTGTTCGGCGGCGCGCTGGGTATCCGTCATGGGGCCGTTGGTGACCTCTTCCTTGCCGATCAGGTGCTTTTGCAGGTCGGCTTCGCGGGTGCGGAAGGCGGCGAACACATTGCCCTCGGCGGTTTCGTCGACCAACAGGTCGGGAATGATGCCGCGGGCCTGGATCGAGGTGCCGTTGGGGGTGTAGTAGCGCGCGGTGGTGAGCTTGAGGGCGGTATCGGGCCCCAGCGGCCGCACGGTCTGTACCGAACCCTTGCCGAAGGTCTGGCTGCCCAGCAGGGTGGCGCGCTTGTGGTCCTGCAGGGCGCCAGCCACGATTTCGCTGGCCGAGGCCGAGCCCTCATTGACCAGCACCACGAGCGGCAAGGTCTTGAACGCGCCGTTGGTGTTGCGGGTCAGGCGGGCGATCGGGTCGGTACCGCCGCGGCGCAGGTAGTGCTGGGGCACGGCCTTGTAGACGAACTTGCTGTCTTCCAGTTGCCCGTTGGTGGACACGACGGTCACGTTTTCGGGCAGGAACGCGGCCGACAGGGCCACGGCAGCGTCGAGCAGGCCGCCCGGATCGTTGCGCAGATCCAGCACCAGGCCCTTGAGTTGGGGGTCGGCCTTGTAGATGTCTTCCAGCTTGCGCGCGAAGTCGTCGACCGTGCGCTCCTGGAACTGGGACACGCGCACCCAGGCGTAGCCCGGTTCGATCACGCGCGTCTTGACGCTCTGGGTCTTGATTTCCTCGCGCACGATGGTCACCGGGAAGCTGCGGTTCTCGTCCTTGCGGAAGATGGTCAGCAGCACCTTGGTGCGGGGCTCGCCGCGCATCAGCTTGACCGCGTCGTTGATCGTCAGGCCTTTGACGGCGGTGTCGTCGATCTTGGTGATCAGGTCACCCGACTTGAGGCCGGCGCGGAAAGCGGGGGAGTCTTCGATGGGGGACACCACCTTCACCAGGCCGTCTTCCATCGTGATCTCGATGCCCACGCCGACGAAACGCCCGGAAGTGCCTTCGCGGAATTCCTTGAACGACTTCTTGTCGAAATACTGCGAGTGGGGGTCGAGGCTGGCCACCATGCCGGCGATGGCGTCGGAGATCAGCTTTTTTTCGTCCACCGGCTCCACATAGTCGGTCTTGACCATGCCGAAGACGGCCGCCAATTGCTGCAATTCCTCCAGGGGCAGGGGCGCCAGGGTGCTGCGCGCCACCGCCTGCAACTGCACCGTGGTGAGGGCACCTGCCACTGCGCCGACGGCAATCCAGCCGGCAATCTTGAGTTTGGGACTCATCTGTTTCGCCATGAACATTCCCCGCAAGCTCGGGCCGGGCGCTTAGGCGCCCATTCCGGATCAATATACACCTTGGAGTGCTGCGAGGCCCTGGCGGTTCCACCAAAACCCGGCAGGCTGTAGCGCCTTGCCGCGCGGGCTCAGCCTTTCTGGCCCTGGGCCGCCACGGCGGCGGCGGCCTTGGCTGCTGCTTCCGCATCGCCCAGGTAGTAGTGGCGGATGGGTTTGAGCTCGGCGTCCAGCTCGTACACGAGCGGAATGCCGTTCGGGATGTTCAGGCTGACGATGTCGGCGTCGGAGATGCCGTCCAGGTATTTCACCAGCGCGCGGATCGAATTGCCGTGGGCGGCCACGACCACGCGCTTGCCACTCTTGATGGCCGGCGCCAGGGCCTCGTTCCAGAACGGGATGACCCGGGCCACGGTGTCCTTGAGGCATTCGGTCAGGGGCACGTCGGAAGGCGTGAGCTTTTCGTAGCGGCGGTCGCTGCGTTCGCAACGCGGATCGGTCGGTTCCAGCGCCGGCGGCGGGGTGTCGTAGCTGCGGCGCCAGACCAGCACCTGCGCTTCACCGTATTGCTTGGCCATGTCGGCTTTGTTCAATCCCTGCAGCGCGCCGTAGTGGCGCTCGTTGAGGCGCCAGCTCTTGACCACCGGCAGCCAGGTGCGGTCCATGGCATCCAGCACATGCCAGAGGGTGTGGGTGGCGCGCTTGAGCACGGAGGTGTAGGCCACGTCGAAATCCCAGCCTTCTGCCTTGAGCAGCCGGCCGGCTTCCAGGGCCTGCGCCACGCCTGTGGGGGTCAGATCGACATCGGTCCAGCCGGTGAAACGGTTTTCGAGGTTCCAGGTGGATTCGCCGTGGCGGATCAGGACGAGTTTGTACATGGTGTGCGGCAGTGAGCGAAGCGGTTTCTGGGCGGAGAGGGCGGGTCGTCAGAGCATGGGGAGAGAAAGAACGGCCATGCCCGCGCCTTGGTAAACCAGACATTTTAGAATCCCTGCCTTGTCCCAGAAAGGTGAACCCTGTGAGTTTCTTTGTCGAAAACTGGACCCTGATCGCCGTGGCCGTGGTTTCCGGAGGCATGTTGTTGTGGCCGGTGCTGCGCAGTGGTGCGGGCAGCGGTGCGCTCAACCCGACCGACGCGGTGCAACTGATCAACCGTGAAAAAGCGGTGGTGGTCGATGTCTGCAGCCCCGAAGAATATGCGGCGGGCCACGTGGCTGGCGCCAAAAACGTGCCCCTGGCCGACCTGGAAAGCCGCCTGCCTGCCGTGGTCAAGAACAAGGCGTTGCCCGTGATTCTGGTCTGTGCCTCTGGCGTGCGTTCCAAGCGCGCGGTGGCCGTCGCACGCAAGCTGGGCTACGAGAAGGCGCAGAGCTTGTCTGGCGGCCTGGCGGCCTGGCGCGGCGCGAGCCTACCGGTCGAGAAGGCCTGAGCCATGGCCCAGCACGTTCGCATCTATTCCAGCGACTACTGCCCCTACTGCGTCCGCGCCAAGGCCCTACTGCAGCGCCGGGGGGTGACCGATTACGAAGAGATCGTGGTCGACGGCCGCCCGGATGTGCGTGCCGAGATGACACGCATCACCGGTCGCACCAGCGTGCCGCAGATCTTCATCGGAACCACCCACGTCGGTGGCAGTGACGACCTGCACGCCCTGGACGCCCAGGGCGGACTGGTTCCCCTGTTGCAACAGGGCTGAGCCGGTGGCCCGCTTGCCGGGGCCTCTGGCGCAAAGGCGATAATCGCCCAGTGCCCGCTGCGGGACGCCTCCCCGGCGGGCTTTGTTTTGTCCGACGTTTGAAAGCACATCATGGCCGACCAAGATCCCGTGTTCCAGATCCAGCGCATCTACCTGAAGGAAGCCTCTCTGGAGCAGCCCAATTCGCCCGCCATCCTGCTGGAGCAGGAACAGCCGTCGGTCGATATCCAACTGGGCGTGGAAGCCAGCCCGGCGGCCGATGGCGTCTACGAGATCACGGTGACCGCCACGGTGCAGACCAAGATCAAGGACAAGACCGTGTTCCTGGTCGAGGCCAAGCAAGCCGGCATTTTCGAGATCCGCAACCTGCCGCAAGAACAGATGGGGCCGATCATGGGCATTGCCTGTCCGCAGATCGTCTATCCCTACCTGCGCGGCAACGTCGCCGACCTGATCCAGCGCGGCGGCTTCCCGCCGGTGCACCTGGCCGAGATCAACTTCCAGGCCATGTACGAGCAGCAACAGGCGGCTGGGACCAACGGCGCCACCCAATAAGCGGGACCCGGGGATGAAGATCGTCGTCCTCGGTGCAGGTGCCTGGGGAACGGCGCTGGCCGTCAATGCCGCCGGGCATGCGGGCGCTTGCCATGAGGTCACGCTCTGGGCCCGCGATGCGGCCCAGGCGGTCCAGATGCAGGCGGCGCGCGAAAACACGCGCTATCTGCCCGGGCATCCGTTTCCGCCGGTGCTGCAGGTCAGCCACGAGCCGCTGTCGCCCGATGCCGGGTTGCTGGCCCGGGCGGATCTGATCATCATCGGCTCGCCCATGGCCGCCCTGCGGGGCATGTTGGCCTATTTGCGCACGCTGCACGTGCCCGTCGCGTGGCTGTGCAAAGGTTTCGAGTCTTCGCAAGAGCCGGGCGTGGCGGGTCTGATGGGGCATGAAGTGGCGGCGGCCGTGGCCCCGCAATTGCGGGCCGGCGTGCTCAGCGGCCCGAGTTTTGCCCAGGAAGTGGCCCGGGGCCAGCCGACAGCGCTGGTTGCCGCCAGCGAACACGCCAGTGTTCGAGAGGCGCTGGTCGCGGCATTCCATGGCCCCACGCTGCGGGTCTATGCCAACGAAGACATCGTGGGCGTCGAGGTGGGCGGTGCGGTCAAGAACGTGCTGGCCATTGCCACCGGCCTTTGTGACGGACTGGCGCTGGGGCTCAACGCGCGGGCCGCGCTGGTCACCCGCGGGCTGGCCGAAATGACACGGCTTGGGTTGGCGCTGGGGGCGCGCGCCGACACCTTCATGGGGCTGTCGGGCCTGGGCGATCTGGTGCTCACCGCCACGGGAGATCTGTCGCGCAACCGCAAGGTGGGCCAACTGCTAGCCCAGGGGTTGAGCTTGCGGCAGGCGGTCGACTCCTTGGGCCATGTGGCCGAAGGGGTTTACAGCGCGCGCACAGTGGTGCAGCGGGCCCGTGCCCTCGGGGTGGAGATGCCCATCAGCGAAGGCGTGGTGGCCTTGCTCGAAGGCCGTCTCAAGCCCGCCGAAGCCGTGGCAACCCTTATGGGGCGTGATCCGAAAGACGAAGCGCTCTGAAGGCGAGTGCCGCCCTGGCACCCACCGGGCCCGGCTCAGATTTCGAAGTTGTCGATCAGGCGGGTCTGGCCCAGCCGGGCTGCGCCCAGCACCACCAGCGATGCCGGTGCCGCTGCGTCGGCGGCGGTCGGCGGCTGCAGGTCTGTGCGCCGGCGCACGGTCAGGTAGTCGGGTTTCCAGTTCCGGCCGGCCAGGGCCTGGAGCGCTTGCTGTTCCAGTGCCGGTAGCTGGTCGGGCAATCCATGGCCGGCGGCCAGCGCATCGCGCGCCAAGGCGCGCAGTGCGAGCGAGAGCTGCACCGCTTCGGCACGCTCGGTGTCACTCAGGTAGCCGTTGCGCGAACTCAGCGCGAGGCCATCGGCAGCCCGCTCGGTTTCCACGCCCACGATGTGCACGGGCAGGTTGAACTGTTGCACCATGCGCCGGATGATCATCTGCTGCTGGTAGTCCTTCTTGCCAAAGATCGCATGGCCAGGCTGGCTGGCGGTCGCGAACACGCACTGAAACAGCTTCATGACCACCGTGCACACACCGGTGAAGAAGCCCGGCCGGAAGTGGCCCTCCAGGATGTCAGCCAGATCGGGGGGCGGCAGAACCTTGAAGCCCTGGGGTTCCGGGTAGAGCTCTTTTTCCGAGGGAGCGAACACCACATCACAACCCTGCGCGGCCAGCTTGGCGCAGTCGGCTTCGAGGGTGCGCGGGTAGGTGTCGAAGTCCTCGTGCGGGGCAAACTGCAGGCGGTTGACAAAAATGGACGCCACCGTCACGTCGCCCAGCGGCCGGGCGGCACGCACCAGTTGCAGGTGGCCTTCGTGCAGGTTGCCCATGGTGGGCACGAGGGCCGGCGATTGAAAGGGCGCGAGCGCGGCGCGCAGGTCGGCGATGGTGTGAACGATTTTCATGAGGGAGCGATGAGCAGGCAGAGGCTGGCGGGCCTCTGGCGGGGACGGGTCTACCAGGCGTGCAGGCTGTCGTCGGGGAAGCTGCCGTCCTTGACGGCGCGCACGTAGGCCGCCATGGCGTCTCGCACGCTGGACTGACCTTCCATGAAGTTGCGCACAAACTTGGGGTTCTTGCCCAGATTGATGCCCAGCATGTCGTGCATGACCAGCACCTGGCCGGCGGTTCCCTTGCCGGCGCCGATGCCGATGGTGTGGCAGGTTTGCAGTTCCGTGGTGATTTCCGCCGAGAGCAGTGCCGGCACCATTTCCAGCACCAGCATGCCGGCGCCCGCGTCCTGCAGCTCCAGCGCGTGGCGGCGCAGTTGCAGGGCAGCGGCGTCACCGCGCCCCTGTACCCGGTAGCCACCCAGGGCATGGACAGTTTGGGGTGTCAGACCGAGGTGGGCGCACACGGGAATGCCGCGTTCGACCAGGAAGCGCACGGTTTCGGCGGTCCAGCCACCGCCTTCGAGCTTGACCATGTGGGCGCCTGCGCGCAGCAGGTCGGCTGCGCTGCGCAGGGCCTGTTCTTTTGATTCGTGGTAACTGCCAAAGGGCAGATCGCCGATCACCCAGGCCGTGCCCTGCACCCGGCGCAGGCCCCGCACCACGCTTTCGGTGTGGTAGCACATGGTCTCCAGCGTGACACCGGTGGTGCTCGACAGACCCTGGCAGACCATGCCCAGCGAGTCGCCGACCAGAATGCATTCCACCCCGGCAGCATCGGCCACGGCGGCAAATGTGGCGTCATAGGCGGTGAGCATGGTGATCTTCTCGCCGCGTTCGCGCATTTCAGCCAGACGCGGCAGGCTCACCGGCTTGCGCGCCGGCAGAGGCGAAGCGGCCGGCAACGTGCCGTAGGGCGTGGCGGATGGTCCGCTCGTGTTGGTTGAGCTCATGGTTTGTTCCTCATGAGGTGGTCACAGTGGGGCGCACTATATTCCATCTGGTCATTTCGATCCCGGTATGCTCGACCCCCATGAAACATTTGTCTGACTTCACAGCCGAAGACCTTGCCGCGCTGGCGCGTGCCGATGTGGCGCGCGCGCTGGCCGAAGATGTCGGCACCGGTGACCTGACCGCTGCCCTGGTGGACAACGGCCGGACCGCGCGGGCCCGCATCCTGGCGCGCGAGCCGGCGGTGATCTGCGGCGGCCCCTGGGTGGAAGCGGCGGTGCTGGCCTGCGATGCCCAGGCGCGCCTGCACTGGCACGTGGCCGAGGGCCAGCGCTGCGGTGCCGATCAGGTGGTGCTGGAGATCGAGGGCCGGGCCCAGTCCCTGCTGACCGCCGAGCGCACGGCGCTGAACTTCCTGCAACTGTTGTCGGCCGTGGCGACCAAGACAGGGGCATTCGTCGAGGCGGTCGCTGGCACCCGCGCGGCCATTGTCGACACGCGCAAGACGCTGCCGGGGCTGCGCCTCGCGCAGAAGTACGCGGTCAAGACCGGCGGCGGGGTGAATCACCGCATCGGCCTGTACGACGCGGTCCTGATCAAGGAAAACCACATCGCCGCCGCAGGCGGGGTGGCGGCCGTTCTGCAGAAGGTGCAGACCGACGCGCCCGAGGCCATGTTTGTGGAGATCGAGGTGGAGACCCTGCCGCAGCTCGAAGAAGCCCTCCGCTGCGGTGCGACCATGATCCTGCTGGACAATATGGACCTGCCGACCCTGCGCGAAGCGGTGCGCCTCAATGCCGGTCGCGCCATCCTCGAAATCTCGGGCGGCGTGAGTTTTCAGACCGTGCGCGGCCTTGCAGAAACCGGGGTTGACCGCATCTCCATCGGTGCCTTGACCAAGGACGTCAAGGCCATTGATTTTTCGATGCGTTTCGACGCTCTTTGATTCCTGATACCGCGTTTTCGTGACAGTCGCCCCCGCCATGAACAGTTCCGATTCCGCCGTCATTGACGTCGAGTACGAGCAGCCTGCCTGCCCGACCCAGCATGCCTGGGCGCGCGTGCCGGTCGAGCCCGGTCCCAAACGGCGTGCCGAGCTCAAGGACCGCATTCGCCGCCTGCTCCAGGAACGCAACGCGGTCATGGTGTCGCACTATTACGTGCACCCGGACTTGCAGGACCTGGCCATGGAAACCGGGGGCATCGTCAGCGATTCGCTGGAGATGGCCCGTTTCGGGCGCGACCACGCTGCCACCACCCTGGTGGTTTCGGGGGTGCGGTTCATGGGCGAGACGGCCAAGATCCTGAGCCCGGAGAAAACCGTGCTCATGCCCGATCTCGACGCCAATTGCTCGCTGGATCTGGGCTGCCCGATCGACGAATTCAGCGCGTTCTGTGATGCTCATCCGGACCGCACGGTCGTTGTTTACGCCAACACCAGCGCCGCGGTGAAAGCCCGGGCCGACTGGCTGGTGACCTCCAGCTGTGCGCTGGAGATCGTGCAGGCCCTCAAGGACAAGGGGCACAAGATTCTGTGGGCGCCCGACAAGCACCTGGGGGCCTACATCCAGCGCGAAACCGGGGCCGACATGGTGATGTGGTCGGGTTCGTGCATCGTGCACGACGAGTTCAAGGGCTTCGAGCTGGAGGCGCTCAAGCAGGAGCATCCCCAGGCCAAGGTGCTGGTGCACCCCGAAAGCCCGGCCGATGTGATCGCGCTGGCCGATGCGGTGGGTTCCACGTCGGCCATTCTCAAGGCTGCCCGCGAAATGGCTGCCCGCGAGTTCATCGTTGCCACCGACAACGGCATGATGCATGTGCTGCGCCAGCAGAATCCCGACAAGGTGTTCTTCGAGGCGCCCACGGCCGGCAACAGCGCCACCTGCAAGAGTTGCGCTCACTGTCCCTGGATGGCGATGAACGGCCTGGAAGGGGTTGCGCAGGTGCTGGAGCGGGGGCTGAACGCCATCGAGGTGGATCCGGCGCTGATCCCGCGTGCCCGGCAGCCGATCGACCGCATGCTGGCTTTCACGGCCGCGTACAAGGCCGGGCACGACGCGGGTGCACTGGTGCCGAATATCGGCGCGGCCTGATTGGCAGGGGCACTGTCCGCATGGAGACCCCAACAAAAAGGCCCGCGGTTGCGGGCCTTTTTGTTGGGGCGGGGCTGCCCGTCTGGGGCTGCGCACTACCGGAAGATCGCGCTCAGGTCGGAACCTTCTTGAGCATTTCCAGGCCCACCTTGCCGTCAGCGATTTCGCGCAGAGCGGTCACGGCCGGCTTGTTCTTGCTCTCGATCTTGGGGGCGTGGCCCTGGCTGAGCATGCGGGCGCGGTAGGTGGCGGCCAGCACGAGCTGGAAACGGTTGGGGATTTTCTCCAGGCAGTCTTCGACGGTGATGCGTGCCATGGCGTTCTCTCGGAAAGTCAGTGAATGTTGAGGGCGCCAAAGGTGTCGGCGCGGGCGATGCGCTGCGCTCCATAACGCAGGCGCTGAGCGTGGACGATGGCTTTCAGGTCGAAAAGCGCACGCTCGAACAACTCGTTGATTATAACGAAATCGAATTCCCGGGCGTGGGCCATTTCCTGGGCCGCGTTCTGCAGGCGCAGCTCGATGGTTTCGGCACTGTCCTCGTTGCGGCGCTCCAGCCGCGAGCGCAGTTCCTCCCAACTGGGGGGGAGGATGAAGACCAGGACCGCGTTGGGAAAGATCCGCTTGACCTGGATGGCCCCCTGGAAGTCGATCTCCAGCACCACATCAACCCCCTGGGACATACGCTGCTCGATGGCGGTCTTGGAGGTGCCGTAGCGGTTGCCGTGCACGCTGGCCCATTCCAGGAAAGCGTTCTGCGTGACCATCTGGTCGAAGGTTTCGTGGCTGACGAAATAGTATTCGCGGCCGTGCACCTCCTGGCCGCGCGGCGCGCGGGTGGTGTGGGACACGGAGGGCGAGACCCGCTTGTCCAGCTCCATCAGGGCTTTCACGAGGCTGGACTTGCCGGCCCCGCTGGGGGCGGCCACGACAAACAGGTTTCCGGGGTAATCCATGGCCTTGGTCATTCGATGTTCTGCACTTGCTCACGCATCTGCTCGATCAGGACTTTCATGTCCACCGAGATGCGGGTGAGCTCCAGGCTGGAGGATTTGGCGCCCAGGGTGTTGGCTTCCCGGTGCAACTCCTGGATCAGGAAGTCCAGCCGTTTGCCGGTTTCGCCGCCCTTTTTGAGCAGGCGTTCAATTTCGTCCAGGTGAGCGGCCAGGCGGGTCAGTTCTTCCGCCACGTCGATGCGGATGGCAAAGGCTGTGGCCTCGGCGAGTGCCCGGTCCTGGGCACTGGCGCTGGCGGCATCGGCGCCGGCATTGCCCAGGGCCTCGTTCCAGCGGTCCAGAAAGCGCTGCCGCTGCTGGGCCACCAGTTCGGGCACCAGGGGCTGGGCCTCTTTGGCGAGCTTGCGCAGTTGCACGAGCCGGTCTTTGAGCATGGCGGCCAGCTTCTGACCTTCGCGCTCGCGGGCCTCGATCAGGCCGTCCAGGGTGGTCTGGGCCAGTGTCAGCAGGCTGTCGTTCCAGCGGCCGGGCTGGGCCTGTTGGCGCGAGGTCAGTTGCAGGATCTCGGCCACCGACAGCGGAGCGGCTTTGGGGCACCAGGCCTGGATGCCGTCCTGCAGGTTCACCAGGCGCTGCAGATCCGAGGGGTTGGGGGCTGGCGGGCCGCTGTCGCTGCGGCCTTCGATCCAGGCGCGCACCTCCACTTTGCCGCGCTTGAGCCGGCTGGACAGCAGCTCGCGCAGAGCGGGTTCGGTGCCGCGCAGGTCTTCCGGCAACTTGAAAACCAGATCGAGAAAGCGGCTGTTGACCGAGCGGATTTCCAGGCCGAGCGCGGCCTGGGGAGCGTCGGAACTGCCTTGCGCAGGCCCGCCAGTTTGGGCTGTGGCGTAGCCGGTCATGCTGTAAACTGCCATCGAATATGGGGCCCTGAAGTTGAGTGGTCCAAAACGAGGCGTTCCGGAAGCCGTTCAAATTATGTCAAAGGTCAAGCCCGCCCCCTTGCCGCCGGACACCGTGATCGGCGGCTACCGCATTGTCAAGAAACTGGCGGCGGGCGGATTCGGGGTGGTTTATCTGGCCGTGGACACCGAGGGCCAGCAGGTCGCCATCAAGGAATACCTGCCATCGTCGCTGGCTTCCCGCGGGCCTGGTGAACTGCTGCCCCAGGTGCAGCCGGAAAAGCTCTCACTCTACCGGCTGGGGCTCAAGAGCTTTTTTGAAGAAGGGCGCGCGCTGGCGCAGATCTCCCACCAGTCGGTGGTGAGCGTGCTCAACTTCTTTCGCGAGAACGAGACCGTCTACATGGTGATGAACTACCTGGAGGGGGCTTCCCTGCAGGAATTCATCATCACCGCGCGCGAGCTCAAGAAGCAGAAGGTGTTTCGCGAGTCGACCATCCGTTCGCTCTACGACGAGGTGCTGCGTGGCCTGCGCATCGTGCACCAGCACAAGATGCTGCACCTGGACATCAAGCCGGCCAACATCTTCATCACCGACGACAACCGCGCGGTGCTGATCGACTTCGGTGCTGCCCGCGAAGTGCTGAGCAAGGAGGGCAACTTCATCCGTCCGATGTACACGCCCGGTTTTGCCGCGCCCGAGATGTACCGGCGCGACTCGAGCATGGGGCCGTGGACCGACATCTACGCCATCGGCGCCTGCATCTACGCCAGCATGCAGGGCTACCCGCCCAACGATGCGCCTCAGCGGCTGGAAAAAGACCGTCTGTCGCTGGCACTGTCGCGTCTGCGCGGTGTTTATTCCGACAACCTGATCGAGGTGGTCGAATGGTGCATGTCGCTCGATCCGCTGTCCCGCCCGCAGTCGGTGTTTGCCTTGCAGAAGGAACTCAGTCGGGAGACGGAACGCAGCTACACCAAGCTGACAGTGGCTGAAAAGATGCGTCTGCAGTTCGACAACATCGTTTCCGACAACAAACGGTCGGCCCGCAAGACCACCGCCGCAGGGACCCGCTTCAAATGAAGTTTTCGGTCTATCAGATCAGTCGGCAGGGAGGGCGCGAACGCAACGAGGACCGCATGGGGTATGCATATACCCGCGAGTCCGGGCTGTTCGTGCTGGCCGATGGCATGGGGGGCCATCCCGAGGGTGCCATGGCGGCCCAGTTGGCCCTGCAGACCTTTTCGGCCTATTTCCAGAAGGCGGCCAGCCCGACCGTGCGCGAGGTGCCGGACTTCCTCTCCAGCGCGCTGATGGCTGCCCACCACCAGATCATCCGGTACGCTGCGGAAAAAGGCATGCTGGACACCCCGCGCACCACGCTGGTGGCGGCGGTGATGGAACGCAACCACGTGCACTGGATTCACTGCGGTGATTCCCGTCTGTACCTGGTGCGCGAAGGGGAGTTGCTGACCCGCACGCGCGACCATTCCTACATCGAGCAGCAGGCCCACCTGGGTCGTTCCACCGAGCACATCAACCGCAACATCCTCTTCACGTGCCTGGGCTCGCCCGCCAAGCCGGTGTACGACGTCTCCGGTCCGGTGCAACTGCAACAGGGCGACCGGGTGCTGCTGTGTTCGGACGGGCTGTGGAGCACCGTCAAGGATTTCGAGATTGCGGACCAACTGGCCCGGCATCCGCTCGAACACGCTGTGCCTGAGCTGGTCGAAATGGCCCTCAAACGGGGCGGTCCACGTTGCGACAACGTCACCGTGCTGGCGATGGAATGGGAGACGCCCGACGAATTCCAGACCACCCGGGTGTCGACCGAAGACATCGAAGAAGGCGTTTTCGCCTCGACCATCCAGTCGGGCGTGCCCGATCCGTCGGTCGAGGATCTGGATGACGAGGCGATCGAGCGTTCGATTGCCGAAATCAACGAGGCGATCCGGCGCACAGCGGAAAAAAATGCGTAGCGCTCGTCACCTCTGTGACCACCGCACCCCAGGGGTGGCGCGGTCGAGCCGGTGTTGCCGCATTCCGGGCTGAGCGTCCGGCCTGTCGGCCTGACGGCTCATCACCCTGTTCATCACTGATTTCGAGGTTTTCCCATGACTGTTTCCTCCCGGCCTGGCCAACGGGCCGCCAATGCCTTGCGCCCCGTGCGCATCACCCGCGGCTACACGATGCACGCCGAGGGCTCGGTGCTGATCGAATTCGGCCACACCAAGGTGCTGTGTACCGCGTCGGTGGAAGAAAAAGTGCCGCCCCACAAAAAAGGCAGCGGCGAAGGCTGGGTGACGGCCGAATACGGCATGCTGCCGCGCGCCACCCACACCCGCAGCAGCCGCGAAGCCGCCAAGGGCAAGCAGACCGGGCGCACACAGGAAATCCAGCGCCTGATTGGGCGTTCGCTGCGCGCGGTGTTCGACCTCAAAGCCCTGGGCGAGCGCACGATTTCGCTCGACTGTGACGTGCTGCAGGCCGACGGCGGTACGCGCACCGCCAGCATCACCGGCGCTTTCGTGGCGGCCCAGGACGCGGTGAACAAGCTCATCGCCGAAGGCAAGCTGGCAGCGTCGCCGATCAAGGACCACGTGGCCGCGATCTCGGTCGGTATCCTGGACGGGCAACCGTTGCTGGACCTGGAGTACGTGGAAGACTCGGCCTGCGATACCGACATGAACGTGGTCATGACCGGCGCCGGTCACTACGTGGAGGTGCAGGGCACGGCCGAGGGCGTGGCCTTCACCCGCAAGGAAATGGACGCGCTGCTGGCGCTGGCTGAAAAAGGCATTGGCGAACTGATCGGTGCCCAGAAGGCGGCATTGGGCGCATGAAGCTGGTCCTTGCATCCAACAACCCGGGCAAGCTGGCCGAGTTGCAGGCGCTGTTTGCGCCGCTGGGCGTGGAACTGGTGCGGCAGGCCGAACTGGGGATTCCCGAAGCCCCCGAGCCCCACCACACCTTCATCGAAAACGCGCTGGCCAAGGCCCGGCACGCCGCACAAGTGAGCGGTCTGCCGGCGCTGGCCGACGATGCCGGTCTGTGCGTGGAGGCTTTTGGTGGGCAACCCGGGGTCGACACCGCCTACTACGCCACGCGCTTCGGCTACGAGAAGGGTGATACCAACAATGTGCGGGCCTTGCTTGAACAGATGCAGGGCGTGAGCGACCGGCGTGCCGCGCTGGTCAGCACCCTGGTGGCGCTGCGCAGTGCCGACGATCCGGAGCCGCTGGTGGCCACGGGCCGGGCGCCCGGCCTGATCACGCAGGCACCCGTGGGTGAGCAGGGTTTCGGGTTCGACCCGGTCATGTTCCTGCCCGAATTCGGCCAGACGTTTGCGCAATTGCCACCGGCGGTCAAGAACGCCCACAGCCACCGGGGCAAAGCCGCCCAGCAGATGCTTGAGCTGATGCGCACCCGCTGGTTCGCTCAGCCATGAGCGAAACGCCCCACTGGAGCGACGTCCGCCACTGGATGCGCCCCGGCACCTTGCAACTGCAAGGCCTGCCTCCCCTGTCGCTGTATGTGCACCTGCCGTGGTGCCTGAAGAAGTGCCCGTACTGCGACTTCAATTCCCACGAGTGGTCGGCCACGGCCGCCGCCGGGGCACCGCTGCCCGAGCAGGCCTACCTGGATGCCCTGCGCGCCGATCTGGAAGCCGCGCTGCCGCTGATCTGGGGTCGTCCGGTCCACAGCGTGTTCATCGGAGGCGGCACGCCCAGCCTGTTTTCGCCCGAGGCGATCGATCGCCTCTTGGCCGATCTGCGGGCGCGGGTACGGCTCGACGCCGACGCCGAAATCACGCTCGAAGCCAACCCCGGCACGTTCGAGCGCGACCGTTTTCGCGCCTTCCGCCAGGCCGGCGTCACGCGCCTGTCGATCGGGGTGCAGAGCTTCAACGACCGGCACCTGAAGGCCCTGGGTCGCGTGCACGACCGGGCCCAGGCGCTGGCCGCCGTCGAAGAGGCGGCCCAGGCTTTCGACACTTTCAACCTCGACGTGATGTACGCGCTGCCCGGGCAGTCGCTGGCCGAATGCGAGCAGGACATCCGCACCGCGCTGGATTTCCAGCCGCCGCACATCTCCATCTACCACCTGACCATCGAACCGAATACGGTGTTCGCCAAGTTTCCGCCGACCGTGCCGGAGGATGACGACGCCTACGCGATGCTGGACCGCATCACCGAGCGCACCGGCGAAGCCGGGTTGCAGCGCTACGAAGTCTCGGCCTACGCCCGGCCGGGGCATCGCAGCCGCCACAACCTGAACTACTGGCAGTTCGGCGACTACCTGGGGCTGGGCGCCGGAGCGCACAGCAAGCTCAGTTTTGCGCACCGCGTGGTGCGGCAGGTGCGGGCGCGCGAGCCGCGGCTCTACATGGAAAAGGCTCTGGCGGGCGATCCGGTGGTGAGCGTCGACGAGGTGGCGCGGCGCGACCTGCCTTTTGAGTACATGCTCAATGCCCTGCGTCTGCGTGAAGGGTTTCTGCTCACCGATTTCGCGGCCCGCACCGGCCTGCCGCTGTCGAGCCTGGCTGCCCGCCTGCGCGAGGCCGAACAGCGTGGCTGGCTCACCGTACGGGGCGACGAGGTCATGCCCACCGCCCTCGGCTTCGATTTTCTGAGCGACGTGCAGGCACTGTTCCTGCCTGATTGAGACAGCGCTGGGTCAGTCGGCCTGGGGCGGGGTGGGGCTCAGGCGCAGCCGCAGCGTGGCGGTGGTGCCCTGTCCCGGCTTGCTGCTGAGGCCAACCGATCCACCGTGCAGCTCGGCGATTTCCTTGACGATGGAAAGGCCCAGACCGGTGCCTGGAACCCTGCCCGAGGTGTCGGCGCGATAGAAGCGCTCGAACGCGCGCGCCATTTGTGCTGGCGTCATGCCGAGACCTTCGTCGCTGATCCGGATGCGTGCACAGGCCGCCCCCTCGCTCGCATCGGTGTCCACCGTCAGGCGGATCTGGCTGCCCGGGGGCGAGTACTTGAACGCGTTGCTCAGCAGGTTGAGCAACGCACGTTCGATTTTTTCGGTGTCAGCCATGACCTGAAGTGCCAGCGCCCCTTCAACGTGAATGGTGCGACCGGCTTCTTGGTGACCCATGTCGGCCACCGCGTTGTCGATGATGTCACCCAACCGCGTTGGAACGATGTGAAAGTCTTTACCTTGCCGCGCTTCGATGCGCGAAAGGTCGAGCAGTTCCTGAATCAGGTGCGACAGCAATTCGCTCTGGCGGTGCACCGTTTGCAGGAGGTCGCGCCGCTGGTGCTCGGGGTATTCGCGATGCAGCATCAGCTCGGTGAAGCCGAGGATGCTGGCCAGCGGCGTTCTCAGTTCATGCGCTGCGGTGGCCAGGAAGTCGCTCTTGATGCGATCGAGTTCCGTTTGCTGCGTGATGTCCTGGAAGTACAGAATGGTTTCGCCACTGCCGGCCAGATTGCGCCGCACTTCGCGTTGCACCACGCGGGGGTAGGGGTGCGTGAGGATCATGACGTCGCGCAGATTGGCGGTGCCCACCTGCTCGACGGGCCGGTAGGTCTCGGGGTTTTCGCACAGCGAACGGAACCACGCGTCGAATTCCTGGCCATTGCACTGTTCCGGGGGAATGCCGATCATCGCCCGCATGGAAGGATTGGTGGAGGTGAGTTCGCCGTCCTTGTCGAACACCGCAAAACCGTCGGGACTGAGGTGAAAGGCCGCGTTGAGACGTGCGGTGCGCTCGATCAGGCGCTGCTTGACCTCGATCTGGCCTGTGACGTCCTCCATCACATGGATGTAGTGGGTGATGACTCCGGCGTCATTGCGGACAGGTGAAATCGACAGTTTGTTGTGGAAAGGGGCGCCCTCCCGGCGGTGGTGGACGAGCGTGGTCGTGAGCGATCCTCCGCGGTGCATGGTCTCCGCCAGCAGTGCCAGGTCTTCCGGATTGGTGGCTGCGCCGTCAAGGATGGACAGGTCCTGCCCGAGTACATCTTGCGGTGCATAGCCGGTGATCCGGCTGAAGGCGCGATTGGCGTAGACGATGGGATGGGCCAGCTTGCGGGCGTCGCTGATCACGATGCCATTGAGCGCGCAGTCGACCGCGCGGCTGTAGAGCGTCAGGTTCTCGTGATCGAGCTTGCGGTCAGTCAGGTCCCGCACGATGCAGGTGTAGCGGATGTCCGGATCGTTGTTGACTTCGCTGATCAGCACATCCACCGGAAACGCCGTGCCATTGCCGCGCAGGGCCTGGCATTCGATCCGGCAGGTACGGCTCTGGGTGCTGTGAATGAGCGTACCGTTGCGCATCAGTTGCTCCAGTTCCTGAATCCTCAGGCTGGGCAGGATCAGCGTCAGCGGCGCCCCATGCAAGGCCCCTGACGTGGGGCCGAAGATGTGTTCGCTGGCACGGTTGGCGTTGTCGATCAGGCCCTGGGGCGTGACGCTGATGATGGCGTCGGCGGCCGTGTCCAGCACCGCTCGCAGGCGCGACAGTTGCCGTTGTGTGTGGCCGATCTGGAACCCCAGTTCACGCGACGCGGCATTGAGTGCCAGACCCAGCCGCCGCACCTCGCGGCTGCTCCAGGGCACGTGGGCGGTGAGGCCGGGCGACTGAGCGATCTGTGTCGAGAGCTTGGCCAAGGCCATGATCGGCCCGATCGACTTCATGAGGCAGCGCCGAAGGATGAACAGCGCTGCGGTCAGGGCCCCCATGGTCAGCAGCCAACTGGTGAACCACTCGGAGGCAGCGCCCAGCAGCGCGCCTTGGGTGGACACGTGCACTTCGATCCAGCCGTGCTCCAGGTAGTCAGTGGCCGTTGGGATGCTGTCGGGCATATCGGGAACCGCCAACAGCGTGTAAACCGATATGGTGTTGTGGCCGTTGATCTGGGGTGAGGCAGGAGGGGACACACGCTGGCCGCGCGGGAAGAGGCTGCGCACGGTGGCGTTGTCGCGCCGTTCGGACTGGACCTGGAGCCAGCCGTCCGGACGTACCAGACGGACTTCGCGAACACCGGGGAGCGACGCGGTCTCTTCGAGCACACCGGTCAGGGCGGCGAAAGAGATGTCCTCAGGCCGGTTCGGATCGGTGCTGGTGGCCAGGTGCGCCGCCAGGCGCGACGCAGAGGTCGCCCAGGCACGCGCGTCCTGCTGGATGTTGACGCTCAGGCGCTGGTAGGCGTAGAGACTGAGCAGGAGGGTGCAAGCCAGAGTGCACGTGATGACCAGAATGTCGACCTGCGTGCGCAGGCTTTGGCGAGACAACCAGTGGCCCAGGCACTGAAGCTTTCGGATGGCCACATGCCGGGGGCTGGGAATGGCGGTTTTCGATGCAGGCATCAGCGGCATCGCCCGAGCAAGGTGTCGACCGTTTCCAGCAGCTTCAGGGGGCTGAAGGCCTTGGTGAGGTAGGCGTCGCACTGCACCTGCTCACCCAGGGCACGGTCGGTCTGCTGGGCGCGGGCCGTCAGCAGGATGACTTTGGTGTGCGACAGCGCGGGGTCCGCCTTGATCTTCTGGCACACCTGGAAACCATCGAGTTCGCCGGGCATCATCACGTCCAGGAGGATCAGGTGGGGCTTGATGCTCTGCGCCAGGCGCCAGCCATCACCGCCGTTGTCCGTCTCGTGCAGCTCGGCGTCTTCCAGGTGCTCCAGGGTCAACTGGATCAGTTTGCGGATGTCGGGGTGGTCATCGACGATCAGGATGCGGGTGCTCATGTGGGGCTCCGGGGGCGTGAACGGGCGATCAGGCGGGACAGGTCCTGCGCGTAGAGCTGGGCCTGCAACAGATCCAGTTGCTGTGTGTCCTGGTGGCGGGCACCCGTGGGAATTTCCAGCCGCACGTCGATCTCTCCGGGTGTTCCGTCGTAGCGCAACCGCCCCCCGTGCAGCTGCAGGATGCGGTGACTCATGGGCAGCCCGATGCGCAGGGTGGGTTCCTCGGCAGCCGATGCCGGCTCTTCCACCGGACGGAACAGGCCGTGGGCGTAGCGCTCGAGAGCGACACCGGGCAACACACCCAGATTGCGGATGTTGATCAGCAGGTGATGCCCCGCCGAGTGGAAGCGCACACGCACCAAGGCTTTCTCGTCGATGGTGCTGGGTTTGCCGGCGTGCTCGATGGCGTTGCGCAGGCATTCCATCAGCGCGCGCCGGATAAGCCGCTGGCTGCCATAGACCGGGGGCAGATCGACCTTGTCGCCTTCGAGCACGAAGCCGGTACCGGACGCACGGGCCAGCGGGGCCAGTTCCTGGCAGATGTCGCGCACCATGTCCGGCATGACCATGCGGTCGTCGCCGATCAGCACATCGTCGCCAAAAATACCGATCAGGTCGGAGAGCCGGTCGAGCCGCTCACGCAAGACCTGCACGGCCAGGGCCGCCGGGTGGTCATCCAGCAGATTCAGGTCGCGCAGGGCAGAAGCTGTGCTGTCCAGGGGGCCCATGAGTTCGTCTTCCAGCAGGTCCATGATCTGCTGCAGGCTCATCCGTGGAGGCGGTGCGGGTGCGGGTGTGGACAGCTCGTCCGCTGGGGCAGGCGTCTGCAGTACCAGCCGCTCGGTCAGCGCCATGGCCACCAGGCCAGCAATGGGGCGCGGAGCAAAAGTGCAGCGCAACGGCACCATGCCCTCATCCGAGTTCACGTCGATATCGACTTCGACCTGGCGTTGGCCCGCGCCCAGGCTGATGTCGCGAATGAGATTCTTGATCTGCGGATCGCTGGGCAAACTCAGAATCGGGCGTGCCGGTATCTTTTTGGCCGCACGGTTGGCGAAGGCCACCCGTCCTTCAGGCGTGAACAGGACAAGCGCGCTGGAAATGAGGTCCAGGAGGGCCAGCAAAGGATTGCTGGAGGGCGCAGGGCTGACAGTCATGGCGCACTTCGCAAAGCAGCGATATCGACGTTTATCCATCCATCTTGAGCGGTTTTGTCCTTCCTTGAAACGCTGCAGCGCAGCATGCGCTGCCCTTATTTTTGAAGCACTGGAGAGCTTTCAGATGACCCCTTTGGTCTTTGTATCCACCAATGGATTACAGATGGCGGTACAGGTGGCTGAGCCTGTAGGTCCATTGACGGACAGGCCTGCTGTGCTGCTGTTGCACGGCTTTCCGGAATTGGCCCATTCCTGGCGACAACAGATGCATGCGCTCGCGGCAGCCGGCTACCGCGCCATCGCGCCGGATCTGCGCGGCTATGGCGACACCGGCGCACATGGCGAGGTGGCCGACTACCGCATGGCGAATCTGGCGCAGGACGTGCTGGGGCTGCTCGATGCACTGGGTATCGCCAAGGCCGTGGTGGTTGGGCATGACTTCGGCGGCGCACTGGCCTGGACCTTGGCGCGCGATCACGCTGACCGCCTGCACGGCGTGGTGTCGCTGTGCACGCCCTACACCCGGCGCACCGACACCGACCTGGCCGAAACCATGCGCCGCACGCGCGGACCGGACAACTACATGGTGTTCTTCCAGACCCCGGGCGCCGGTGAGGCCTTGTTGACAGCGAACCTCGACACGCTGTTCGACCGCCTGATGCGCCGGCCTGCGATGAGCATCGACGAATTCAACCAGCGTTCTGTGCACGCGCGTGCGTTGCCGGCCGATCTGTTTCTCGGCGTGCCCGAACTCATGGGGGAACGCTTTCTGGACGAGGCCGCCATTGCTCACTACACACAGGCCTTTCGGCGCACCGGTTTCACCGGACCGTTGAACTGGTACCGCAATCTGCCGCGCAACTGGGCCGACACCGAGGGACGGCCCGATCAGGTGACGGTGCCCGCGCTCATGCTGTGCGCAGACCGGGACTGCTTCCTGCCGCCCTCCACGACCCGAGGCATGGAGCACATCGTGCCCGACCTGGAGCGCCACACGGTGAGCGACTGTGGGCACTGGATGCAGCAAGAGCGGCCGGAAGCGGTCAACCGGCTGCTGCTGGACTGGCTGCAGCGCCGCATGCCCACATCGGATCGCTGACACGCGAGCGCGCAGCACCGCGCATACAAACCGGGGAGCGTTTCAGCGGGCCTGGCGCAGCGCGTTCACCAGCGCGCTCACGGCCGGTCGTTCCGCCGACGCCGGCGTCGTGCACACACACAGATGGCGGCGTGCCCAGGCGTCCTGCAGGGGTTGCACGCGCAGGTGTGTGGCGGTGTGGGGGCTGCGCAGCACCGCCCGTTGCGGCAGGATGGCCACACCGGCGCCGGCCGCGACCAGTTCGACCACGGCCTCCAGGGAGCCGACCCGCACGCGGTAGTGTGGCAACCGGCCACCGCGCCGCGCCTGCTGGGCGAGAAAACGGCTCAAGCCACTGTCTTCGGGCAGGCCTACCCAGGGCCGCTCCAACAACTGGTGAAGCGACAAGGCTTTGGCAGAACGCTGGCGCCCGGGAAGCAGGGCGACCAGATCGTCGTCGACCCAGCGATGGCTGGGCAGGCCCTGGGTGTCGACATGGCTGGCGACGATGCCCACATCGCAGGCGCCGCGGCGCAGCGCCTCCAGCACCGCTTCGCTGGGCATGTCCTGCAGGTCCAGGTCGATCGCGCGGTGCCGCGTCAGGAAATCGCCCAGCAGGGGCGGCAGCACCTGCGTGACGGCCGAGGTGTTGCCGTACAGCTTGAGGGTGCCGCGCAGGCCGTCCGCAAAGCGGCTCATGTCGGCATGCAAAGAGGCCATGCCCGAGAGGATGCGGTGCGCATGCTCGGTCAGTGCCAGGCCCGCGTCGGTGAGCGCTGCGCCCGACTTGGTGCGCACCAGCAAGGGTGTGCCCACACGCGCTTCCAGGCCCTTGAGCCGGGTGCTCGCGGCCGCCAGCGAAAGGCCCAGGGTCTGGGCGGCGGCGGTGATGGTGCCGGTGTCGATCACGGCGATGAACAAGCGCAGATCAAACGGGTCCAGGCGGAAGTCGACCGGTCGCATGGGGGGGGCATCTCGTTCCTTCGGGAAAGCCGAAGGATATGCGCAGGTCTTTGTGATTCACAACCCGGCCGTCGCAACCGACCATGTCGGCATGATTACCTGGGAGTTCATCGCCATCGGCGCGGTCTTTGGGTTGGCCGGCAGCGTCAAAGGGGTGACGGGCATGGGGCTGCCCACTGTGGCCATCAGCCTGCTGGGGCTGTGGATGCCGCTTGGGCAGGCCGCTGCGTTGCTGGTATGGCCATCGCTGGTCACCAATCTGGCGCAATGCTGGGGGCGCGATGCACCGCGGCTGTTGCGTCTGCTGTGGCCGATGGGGCTGCTGCTGGTGGCGGCCGCGGTGGTGACGCCGCCGTTGCCCGCCACCGGGGCGTCGGGGCGAGGGATTCTGGGCGGGGTGTTGCTGGCCTACGGGCTCTGGGGGCTGGTGCGGCCGGCACTGCCTGACCTGTCGCGCCGCCCCTGGTTCTGGGGCATGGCCGCCGGGGCGCTGACCGGTGCCGTGACGGCCTGGACCGGGGTGTTTGTGATGCCCCTGGTGCCCTATCTGCAGGCGCTCAAGCTGGACAAGGAGGCGCTTGTGCAGGCGCTGGGCATGTCTTTCACGGTGGCCACGCTGGCGCTGGCTTGGCGCCTGCACGGCCTGGCCGCTGCCGGTGCCTGGCAATGGCCCAGTGTCTGGGCGCTGTTCGCGGCATGGACGGGGCTTTGGTGCGGCGCCCGTCTGCGCGCGCGGTTGAACGGTAGGGCCTTTCAGCGGGGCGTGTTTCTCAGCTTCGTGTTGCTTGGGGCGATCAATCTGTGGTGGCGTTGAAGCCGGCGAGCCCGGGCGTTTCCACGCCGGCTATCGAACTCGCCGAATGTCTTGAGCGCGCTTACCGGTTGGCCTTGTTGTTGCACGACGGGGCGGTGGCGAGCGACGCGATGGGTAACGCCGATGAGCCCGACGCGCAGAAGTTTGCGGCGCGGGTGCTGTCTGCGGAGTTGGTGACGTTGCTGGACGTTGCGCGGGCCGCACAGGTTCTGGAGGCTGCTCGGGTGGCTGCGCACGATCGGCAGGGCTCTCCACCGCGGTGTTTTCTGGCGGGCCAGAATGGGCCATGAAAACCAGAATCTTCATCACCGTGGTCGCTTTGCTGGGAGGCACGGCAACCTGGGCCCAGGTCCACCGTTGTGCGCAAGCCGACGGCACCGTGGTCTTCCAGGATTTCACCTGCGACGGCCGTCCCTCGCCCGAGAGCCTGCGGGCCGCTGAGGCGCGGCAGGCCCAGGCCCAGCAAGCCGCCGGCCCGCAACGGGAGCAGGAACGTCGCAAGACGGCGCTCCAGGCCGCCCAGAGCAATGCGCATTACCGCCGAACGACCCAGGGCCATGCCCGAAACTGCATGCCTTGGCACCAGATCCGCAACCTGGAAACCTCGGCCAGCAGCGTCACGCTGTCGGACAAAGAGCGCAAAACACTGCGTCAGCAGATAGAGGCCGAGAAGCGCTGCCACCGGTCGAAGTGAAGCGCTTGACGGCCTGATGCCGTCCTCCGCTGAGAGACGGTCGTCCATTGGGCGCGACTGTGCATCAACGCACAAACGCGGCGCTTTTTCGAATCGCCTCTCCCAGATGGGGGATGGACAGTCAGGAGCCTGTTGGCATGATTGACGCTGGAATAGCACGCGACGCGTGGTCGATTCGATGTGTCAGCTGTTTTCCGGAATTGCGAGATTATTCTCTTTGGAGAAAATTTATTTTTGTTCTTAATAGGAGTTTGTGGTGAGGAATCGTGTTTTTTTGTTCCTGATTGTTCTGGCGAGTGCTCTGGCATCGGGGTGTGCATTCAAGACCACACCTTATGGTGTTTCCGTGGCGAATGTCGAGGCCATCAAGTCCGCTGGCATCAAACCCGTGGCTGTTGAGAAGTTTGAATCGTTCAGCCCCGGCCTGACAACATTGATGTGTCGCGGGACAGGGCCAGTCACTGTGGAGCCAAGTTATGAAGCCTATATCGAGAAGGCGCTGATTGACGAACTCAAACTGGCGGGAGTTTACGATGTCGGATCCAAGATCAGAATCAAAGGCCGACTGGATAAGGTGGACTTCAGTTCTGCCATTGGTGGGGGGAAATGGTTTTTCTCTGTGACAGTATCTTCAGAGAGTGATGAGGGTTACAGCACAAGCTCGGAATTTCCATTTGAATCGAGCTTTGTGGGTGATCGTGCCTGTCAGGAGGTTGCACAGGCATTTGTGCCTGCCGTGCAACGGCTGATCAAGGATGTGGTGAGTGACGCTCGTTTCAAGAAGCTGGCTCAATAAAGAATCCCCGTTGCCGGAGCCCGGTTGTGATCAACTGGGTCTAAAAAAAATTCAGGAGGAAACGTGAATGCATGTCATAAAACTCTCTTGGCGGTCTTGGTCACCATATTGACTGCTTGTGGTGGCGGAGGTGGTGGCGAGGCTGCGCCAAGCCTGAGGCAGTACGCAGGTCTGTGGAAGAGCCCCTGTTTCGTGATCAACAACAGCCTCTCGGGTCAGACGGTGTTGCGTATCAAGGACGGAACGGCATCAGGCAATGCGCTGAGGGGCTCCTGGGAAAGCTCGCTCTATCCCAATACCCAGTGCTCCGGTGCTGCTTCGGGCACCGAGTGGTACTACCTGGATGGCACGGCGAAAGGCACCAGGGAGACGTCGGCCGGGTTGGCCAACAAGGTGGAATGGGGATTTTCGAGCCCGAATGTCGGGACACCACCATCTCCATATGGTCAACTGATGGTTCTCAAAGACGGGCTTCTTTATTTGGGTGACCGGTCCCACATTGCCGACGATGGGTATCCTTCCGACGTGGATCTATCGATCGCCTGGACCCGCTGAGGGGCGGCCATCGGGTAGCCCTTGAGGCGGCAGGGAGGAGCAGGGGCTGCCTGCCCGCAGGGTGTCAGATGCGGGGGGCGGCAGGCTGTCGCGCACGGGGCTTGCCTGGGATTCCTCTTTCCCGTTTGAAGCCATTCGGTGTGTTAGATTGCGCGATTTCTTATATTCATAAGCAATCAGGGCAAGCCGATGCAGTGGTGATGCCCGCGTGGCATGGCATTCAATTTCGCGTTGCATGGCGTCAGGGGCATGGCCGCCATCCTGGTGCTGCTGTTTCATTCGGCCAGTCCATTTCCGGGCTTGGTCCAGTTCCTGAGTGATGTGCCGGTGTTAGGCGCCCGCTGGGATCTTTCGTTTCTCGTTCGCACGGGCTGGATCGGTGTGGACTGGTTCTTTGTGCTGTCGGGTTTCGTGCTCGCTGGCACTTTGTGGGCAAAGTCCCTGAGCCCGGGCGAAGTGTTGCGCTTCTGGTGGCGCCGGAGCGTGCGCATTTTCCCGGCGCTGTGGCTGCAGTTGCTGACCCTGGTCCCCCTGCTGTATGCCCTCGGGCTCATGGCCAGTATCGACTGGACCCAGGTTTTCGGCAACGCCGTCCTGTGGCTTCGCCCCTTGCCGTGGGGGTACCGCAGTCTGAACGGGGTGTATTGGACGCTGGTGGTCGAGTTCTCGTTCTACCTGCTGCTGCCCTGGCTGCTGATGCTGCTGCGCCGCACCCACATCCTGCTGTTGCTGGCCTTGGTGGTGGGGGCCCAACTGCTGGGCCAGTTCGGGCGCGCCTTGGTGCCGCATGTGGAGTATCTGTACCAGTTCCTGCGGTATGTGTTTCCATTCCTGGCGGGTTTGCAAGTGGCCTTCATTGCCGGCGTTTCGCTGCACTTGCTGGCAAAGCCGTGGCCCGAACGGCAGCGGCAGATGCTACTGGCGGTGCTGGTGCTGGTCTACCTCGCGATGCTGTGGGGACTGAACCATTTCCACAGTGCGATTCCCCGGGGGCACTGGTCGCCGCTGGTCTGGCGGATGGTGATGGCCCTGATCATCGCGGCCATTCTCTGGACCCTGCTGGCGCCCATGCGCGGCACGGGCTGGCTGGCCTCGCGGCCCATGGTCTGGCTGGGGGACATCAGCTACGGCATCTACCTGTGGCACCTGCCTGTGCAGACCGTCACCGCCAAGCTGTGGCCCGACATGTGGACCACACCGCTGGCCAGCGTGGGTGGCCTGCTGTTGACCACGATGGTGACGCTGTTGCTGGCCTCGGTGAGCTATCACGCGGTGGAGCGCCCGCTCATGCGCCGGTTTTCCGGCAAGCGTCAAATGGTCGTGTCACCCGCCCGGCCTGCACCGCCCGATGCGCTCGTGGCGAGGTCGGTCCAATGAAGATGATCAGGGACGGGGCCGATGGCGCTGCACCGGCGCAGGGAACGGTGGTTGCCGCCCTGAGGGCCTTCAGGCCATCGATATTTTGGGGCGGGAGGGACGGCGGGCAGAAACGAAAAAGCGGCCTGGAGGCCGCTGGTTTCCTGCTGTTCTGGCGGAAGGGGTGGGATTCGAACCCACGGACGGTTGCCCGTCGCCGGTTTTCAAGACCGGTGCAATCGACCACTCTGCCACCCTTCCTGAGCGCATCTGTCGATCGGGGATTCTAGCTTGACGCGTTCTGCGGGGCGGCGGTGAGCATGCCGCGCTTTTCGATGAAGCGCACCACCTCGTCGACGCCGGCCAGGGTCTTGAGGTTGGTCATCACCCAGGGGCGGCGCTCGGTGTCCGGGCGCATGCGCGCCGTGTCCTGTTTCATCACGTCCAGATTGGCGCCGACGTGCGGGGCCAGGTCGGTCTTGTTGATGACGAACAGATCGCTCTTGGTGATGCCGGGGCCGCCTTTGCGCGGAATCTTTTCGCCGGCCGCCACGTCGATCACGTAGATGGTGAGGTCGCTCAACTCCGGGCTGAAGGTGGCGGCGAGGTTGTCGCCCCCGCTTTCGACGAAGACGATGTCGGCATCGGGGAAGTCGCCCAGCATGCGGTCGATGGCTTCGAGATTGATCGAGCAGTCCTCGCGGATGGCGGTGTGCGGGCAGCCGCCGGTTTCCACGCCCATGATGCGTTCGGCGGGCAGCGCGCCGCTCACGGTGAGCAGGCGCTGGTCTTCCTTGGTGTAGATGTCGTTGGTGATGGCGACCAGGTCGTAGCGCTCGCGCATGGTCTTGCACAGCATTTCGAGCAGGGTGGTCTTGCCGGAGCCGACGGGGCCGCCAATGCCCACGCGCAGGGGGGGCAGGTTCTTGGTGCGGTTCGGGATGTGGTGCAGCGCGTTCATGGCAGGTCAGGACCGGAACAGTCGGGAGTATTGGGTTTCGTGGCGGGCCGAGAGGATGGCCAGCATGGGGGTGAAGGCCTGGCGTTGTTCGTCGGGCAGGGCGATGGCGTGCTCGACGGCAGCCGGGATCTCGCCCACCAGACGGGCCAGCATGCGTTGGCCGGCCCCCTGGCCGAGCGGGACCGACTTGATGGCCGCCTGGACCATGTTCTCTGCCCAGCCGAAGGCGAAGCCGGTGAGGCTCTGGGGCAGGGGGGCGCCCGTGGCTGCGGCGGCGCAGGCCATGGCCACCGGGTAGGTGGGCGGCGCCAGACGGGCCTGCAGCAGGCTGTCCGTGATGCCCTGGCCCAGCGCGCCCAGCGAGCGGGCCCATTCCAGCAGCGACCGGCCCATCTGTTCGGTCTGCAGGCGTAGCTCCTGCGTTTCGCGCGTGGTCAGCACCCAGTCGTTGAGCGCGCGAATGCGCTCCAGATCGTGCGCCTGCCAGGCGGCGAAAGCCTGGGCAAAGACGGGCAGGTCGCTGCGGGCCTGGCCCAGGTGGAGCTGGTCGACCAGCCATTGGGCCGCGCTGTGCTCGTCGGTCACCAGGCCCGCGTCGATGGCCGCTTCGAGGCCCTCGGAATACGAGAACCCGCCCACCGGCAGCGCCGGCGAGGCCAGCCAGAGGGTGTGCAGCAGCCCTGCGGGCGGGGGAACGGGAGCGATGGCGCTGGTGGACTCAGCCGTGGTCATGATCGTGGGAATGCCCAGGGCCGTGACCCTGTCCGTGGCTGTGCTCATGCCCATGGTGGTGGTCGTGCGCGTGCCCGTGGTCATGCCCATGGCTGTGGCCTGCGTGGCCGCCATGCCCGGCGGCATAGGCGCCGCCTTCGGGTTCGAACGGCTCGCGCACCTCGACCACGTTCAGGTGCATGGCGCGCAGCATGTCGGCCAGCACATGGTCGGGCTCGATCTTCAGATGATCGGGCCGCAGTTCGATGGGCACATGGCGGTTGCCCAGGTGGTAGGCCGCACGCATGAGGTCGAACGCCGGGTCGTGATCGTGTCCGTGGTGGTGGTCGGTGCAGGCGGTGATGCGCAGCACCGGTTGCGGCGCCGCGACCACCCGCAGCAGCGATCCGTCCTGCGTGACCAGCACGTCGCCGCCGCGCACCACGGTGCCGCGCGGCAGGAACACGCCGACACGGCGCCCCTCGGACGATTCGGCGTCGAAGCGGCTTTTCTGGCGCACATCCCAGTCCAGCGTGACCGTGGCTGCGCGGCGCACGAGCACGGCCGCGAGGCCTTGGGCCTGAGGGATGAGCTTGGAGACTTGTTGCATGGATGTCCCTGTTTTGCTATCAAAACAGGAAGTATCGCTGGGCCATGGGAAGTTTGCTGGCGGGCTCGCAGGTCAGCAGCACGCCGTCGGCGCGCACGGTGTAGCGCTGGGCGTCGATCTCCATCTTGGGCAGGTAGCTGTTGTGCACCATGCTGGCCTTGGTGACGCTGCGGCAGTTCTGCACCGCCACCGTGGTCTTGGCCAGGCCGTAGCGTTGCGCCACGCCGGTCGCCTGCGCGGCAGGCGACACGAAGGTGAGGCTGCCCTTGGCCAATGCGCCGCCGAAGGCACCGAACTGCGGGCGGTAGTGCACCGGCTGCGGCGTGGGGATGGAGGCGTTCGGGTCGCCCATGGCGGCCAGCGCGATGGAGCCGCCCTTGAGCACCAGCGCCGGCTTGACGCCGAAAAACGTGGGCTTCCAGATCACCAGGTCGGCCCACTTGCCGACTTCGAGCGAGCCGACGATGTGCGACATGCCGTGCGCGATGGCCGGGTTGATCGTGTACTTGGCGATGTAGCGCTTGACGCGGAAGTTGTCGTTGCGGTTGCTGTCTTCGGGCAACGCGCCACGCTGGCTCTTCATCTTGTCGGCCGTCTGCCAGGTGCGGATCACCACCTCGCCGACGCGGCCCATGGCCTGGCTGTCGCTGCTCATGATGCTGATGGCACCCAGGTCATGCAGGATGTCTTCGGCGGCAATCGTCTCGCGGCGGATGCGGCTCTCGGCAAAGGCCAGGTCTTCGGGAATGCCGGCGTCCAGGTGGTGGCAGACCATCAGCATGTCGACGTGTTCGTCGAGCGTGTTGACGGTGTAGGGCATGGTCGGGTTGGTGGACGAGGGCAGGAAGTTGGCCTCGCCGACCACGCGGATGATGTCGGGCGCGTGGCCGCCGCCAGCCCCTTCGGTGTGGAAGGCGCACAGCGTGCGGCCTTTGGTGGCCGCGATGGTGTCTTCGACGAAGCCCGATTCGTTGAGCGTGTCGGAGTGGATCGCGACCTGGGTGTCGGTTTCTTCGGCCACGTCCAGGCAGTTGCTGATGGCGCTGGGCGTGGTGCCCCAGTCTTCGTGCAGCTTGAGGCCGATCACGCCGGCCTCGATCTGCTCGCGCAGCGGTGCGGGCTGGCTGGCGTTGCCCTTGCCCAGAAAGCCCAGGTTCATCGGCAGGCCGTCGGCCGCCTGCAGCATGCGCTCGATGTGCCAGGGGCCGGGCGTGCAGGTGGTGGCGAAGGTGCCGGTGGCCGGGCCGGTGCCGCCGCCGAGCATGGTGGTCACGCCCGAGGCCAGGGCCTCGTCCACCTGCTGCGGGCAGATGAAGTGGATGTGGCTGTCGATGCCGCCGGCGGTGACGATGTTGCCCTCGCAGCTGATGATCTCGGTGCCGGCGCCGATGACGATGTCCACGCCCGGTTGCGTGTCGGGGTTGCCGGCCTTGCCGATGGCGACGATGCGGCCGTCCTTGAGGCCGATGTCGGCCTTGACGATGCCCCAGTGGTCCACGATGAGGGCGTTGGTGAGCACGGTGTCGACAGCGCCTTCGGCGCGCGTGCGCTGGCTTTGCGCCATGCCGTCGCGGATGGTCTTGCCGCCGCCGAATTTCACTTCCTCACCGTAGCCGCCGGCGGCCAGGGTGAAGTCTTTCTCGACCTCGATCAGAAGGCCGGTGTCGGCCAGACGTACGCGGTCGCCGACGGTGGGGCCGAACATGTCGGCGTAAGCGCGTTTGGGAATGCTGGCCATGTCAGGGCTTTCCTTGGAAATCAGAGCTTGCCTTGCGTCAGGCCACGGAAGCCGTAGATCACGCGGTCACCGGCAAAGTCCACCAGCTCGACGGTGCGTTGCTGGCCGGGCTCGAAGCGCACCGCGGTGCCGCTGGCGATGTTCAGCCGCTTGCCCTGCGCGGCGCTGCGGTCAAAGGCCAGCGCAGCATTGGTCTCGGCAAAGTGGTAGTGCGAGCCGACCTGCACCGGGCGGTCTGCGGTGTTCTTCACCACCAGTGTCAGCCCGGCACGGCCGGGGTTGAGGGCATGGTCGCCGTCGTCAACAAGGAGTTCGCCGGGAATCATGGGGATGTCCTCAGGCGGCCAGCTGGCTGAACAGGTAGACGCCGGCGGCGCTGAGCGCGGCGCCCAGGCTGCCCAGCGCCAGACCGCTGCGCCGGCCCAGCCAGCGCTTGATCGCCAGGCCGATGCCTACGCCGCCGATGTGCAGCACGGCCGTGGTCAGCAGGAAGCCGAGCGCGTAGCCGGCAAAGCCGGTCTCGGGCGTTTCGGCACCGTGGGCCAGGCCGTGCAGCGACGCGGCCGCGGCGATCAGGCCCAGACCCAGGGCGGGCGGCAGGGGCCTGGCCGCCAGGATCAGCATGGCGCCGAACATCACCACGCTCAGCGAGATGGCGTGTTCCAGGTAGGGCACGGTCAGGCCCATCATGCCCAGCACGGCGCTGGCCACCAGGGCCAGCAGGAAGGTGGCCGGGCCCTGCCAGGCCTTGTTCGCGGGCATGGCCGAGACGGACCAGATGCCCACGGCGACCATGGCCAGCAGGTGGTCGGGGCCGAAGGGGTGGACCAGGCCTTCCATGAGGCTGCTGGTGCCGTGGCCGGTGTGGGCCTGGGCGGCGAGGGCGGTGGTACCGAGCGCGCTGGATAAGAGGGTTTTGACGAGTGTTGTGTGTTTCATGAAGGTCCTCGGCAGAGAAGGCGGTGGCACGAAGTGTCCGGGTCAAGGATGCGGTGGAACCGGCTTTGCCGGGCCACTCGCATCGCCCCCTTGGGGGGTGACGGGCGAAGCCCGGCGCGGGGGGGTCAACTGATCGGCGTGTGTACAGTCACCAGCTTGGTGCCGTCGGGGAAGGTGGCTTCGACCTGGATGTCCGGGATCATTTCGGGCACGCCCTCCATCACGTCGTCGCGTGTCAGCACGGTGCGGCCCTCGCTCATGAGCTGGGCCACAGTCTTGCCGTCGCGGGCGCCTTCCATCACGGCGGCGGTGATCAGCGCGATGGCTTCGGGGTAGTTGAGCTTGAGGCCGCGGGCCTGGCGCCGCTCGGCCAGCAGGGCGGCGGTGAAGATCAGCAGCTTGTCTTTTTCGCGAGGGGTCAGTTCCATGGCGGTCGGCGGGGAAAAGGGCGTCGGGTGACCAAAGGCTGTCGGTTCAGCAAATACTGTGCCTGCAAAGCACCTTGTTGGTGCGTGGCACAAAATCTGCAGCATTTTCGAGGTGAACACCTCTGCTGAAAACGCCCATACGCCCTTGCCCGCGCCGGTGGACGCGCCGCAGCGCATCATCAAGGTGCGCCGTGACTACAACAGTTGGGTGGCCAGCGAAACCATGGAGGACTACGCGCTGCGCTACACGCCGCAGCGTTTCCGCAAGTGGAGCGAATGGCGCGTGGCGAACACGGCTTTCGGCGTGGCTTCGTTCCTCATCCTCGAAGCGGTGGGTGCCACGCTGCTGGTGCAGTACGGCTTCATCAACGCCTTCTGGGCCATTCTGGCCACGGGGCTCATCATCTTCCTGGCCGGCCTGCCCATCAGCGTGTACGCCGCGCGCTACGGGGTCGACATGGACCTGCTCACGCGCGGCGCGGGCTTCGGGTACATCGGCTCGACGATCACCTCGCTGATCTACGCCACCTTCACCTTCATCTTCTTCGCGCTGGAGGCGGCGGTGATGGCCTACGCGCTGGAGCTGGCGCTGGACATTCCGCCCGCCTGGGGCTACCTGATCTGCGCCGTGGTGGTGATTCCGCTGGTCACGCACGGGGTGTCGGCCATCAGCCGCTTCCAGGTGTGGACGCAGCCGCTGTGGCTGGTGATGATGACCGTGCCGTTCGCGGCCGTGCTGATCATGGACCCGGGGGCTTTTGCCGGCATCGCGCACTACGGTGGTGAATTCGGGGTGGGTGAAGATTTCCGTTGGAACCTTTTTGGTGCAGCGCTCACCGTCGGTATCGCGCTCATCACGCAGATGGGCGAACAGGCCGACTACCTGCGTTTCATGCCGGCCCCCCGGCCGGGCCAGCACTGGCGCTGGTGGGCCGGGGTGCTGGCCGGCGGGCCGGGCTGGGTGATCCTGGGCGTGCTCAAGATGCTGGGAGGCGCGCTGCTGGCCTGGCTGGCGCTGTCGCACATGGTCTCGCCCGAACACGCGGTGGACCCGAACCAGATGTACCTGGCGGCCTACGAATACGTGCTGCCCTACGGCTGGGCGGTGGCGGCCACGGCGCTGTTCGTGGTGGTCTCGCAGCTCAAGATCAACGTCACCAACGCCTACGCCGGCTCGCTGGCCTGGAGCAACTTCTTTTCGCGCCTGACGCACAGCCACCCGGGCCGGGTGGTCTGGGTGGTGTTCAACACGCTGATCGCCTTCATGCTGATGGAGATGAACGTGTTCCAGGCGCTGGGCGAGGTGCTCGGGCTCTACAGCAACCTCGCCATCGCCTGGATCATGGCCGTGGTGGCCGACCTGGTCATCAACAAGCCGCTGGGCTGGAGCCCCAAGGGCATCGAATTCAAGCGCGCCTACCTCTACGACATCAATCCCGTGGGCGTCGGGGCGATGGTGCTGGCCTCGCTGCTGTCGGTGGCGGCCTACCTGGGGCTGATGGGGGCGATGGCGCAGGCGTTTTCGGCGGTGATCGCGATGGTGACCGCGCTGGTGACGGCGCCGCTGATCGCGTGGGCGACGAAGGGGCGCTACTACATCGCCAGAGGAGAGGGCCCCCACGCTCCGACCTCCATCGAGGAGGGCGGCTATCAGCGGCTGGGCGTGCTGAAGTGCGTGATTTGTGAACGGGACTACGAAGGCCCCGACATGGCGCACTGCCCGGCCTACCAGGGCGCCATCTGCTCGCTGTGCTGCTCGCTCGACGCGCGCTGCGGCGACCTGTGCAAACCCCACGCGCGCCTCTCGGTGCAGTGGCAGGGGGCGCTGCGCATGCTGCTGCCGCAGCGCGTGTGGCCGTACCTGCGCGCCGGGCTGGCGCACTACCTGCTGATCATGCTGGTGATGGCGCCGCTGCTGGCGGCCGTGCTGGCCCTGCTGTACCGCCAGCAGACGCAGGCGCTGGAGACCCAGGCGGTGGCCGGCCTGGTCGACGCGGCGCTGCGCGCCGGCTTTCTGCATGTGTACGCGGTGCTGCTGCTGATCGCGGGCATCGTGGCCTGGTGGCTGGTGCTGGCGCACAAGAGCCGCGAGGTGGCGCAGGAAGAGTCGAACCGCCAGACCCGATTGCTGATGCAGGAGATCGAGTCGCACCGCCGCACCGACGAGGCCCTGCAGCAGGCGCGCCGCGCCGCCGAGCAGGCCAACCAGGCCAAGAGCCGCTACATCAGCACCATCAGCCACGAGTTGCGCACGCCGCTCAACAGCATCCTTGGCTACGCCCAGTTGCTGCAGGAAGACACCGATCTGCCGCAGCACCAGGCACAGGCCATCCGCGTCATCCACCGCGGGGGCGAGCACCTGCTCTCGCTCATCGACGGCACGCTCGACATCGCCCGCATCGAGTCGGGCCGGCTGGCGCTGGACGTGCGCCCCATGGCCTTTGCCGACGTGGTGCGCGAGGTGGCCAGCATGTTCGAGCTGCAGGCCGCCGCCAAGGGCTTGCGCTTCGTGTTCGACGCACCGGCCGACCTGCCGCTGGCGGTGCGGGCCGACGAAAAGCGCCTGCGCCAGATCCTCATCAACCTGCTGGGCAACGCGGTGAAGTTCACCGGCCAGGGCGAGGTGCGCCTGCGTGTGCGCCATGCGCGCGAGATGGCGCATTTCGAGGTGCACGACACCGGCCCGGGCATGAGCGCGGCCGACATGGAACGCATCTTCGAGCCCTTTGCCCGCGGGCAGGGTGCGGTGGCCGCGGCCGGGCCCGAGGGCGGGACCGGGCTGGGCCTGACCATCGCCAAGATGCTCACCGACCTCATGGGCGGCGAGATGACGGTGCGCAGCCAACCCGGCGCGGGCACCGTGTTCACCGTGCGCCTGTTCCTGCCGGCGCTGCAGGGCGTGGCGGCGCGGCGCGTGCGCCCCACGCTGCCGGTCACCGGGTATGCCGGAGCGCGCCGCCGGGTGCTGGTGGTCGACAACGAAGAAAGCGACCGCGAGCTGCTGGCCAACTGGCTGCGCCCGCTCGGGTTCGAGGTGATGCTGGCCACCAACGGCCACGATGCACTGGCCCTGCTGGAGGGCGTGCAGCCCGGCAGTGCCCAGGCGCCCGACGCGATCTTCATGGACCTGGCCATGCCCGGCATCGACGGCTGGGAAACGCTGCGCCGTCTGCGCGCCGGTGGCTGGGGTGCGGTGCCCACCGCCATCGTGTCGGCCAACGCCTTCGACAAAGGCCTGCAGGCCGAAACCGAAGAGGCGGCACCCACCGACTTCTTCGTCAAACCCGTGCGGCGCGACGACCTGCTGCTTTGGTTGGGCCAGCAGTTGCGGCTGGAATGGCAGCACCCGGTGCAGGCCGAGGCGCCTGCGCCCACACCCGTTCCCGCCCGCGCGCCGCTGGCGTCCGCAGCGCCGGCCTGGGCCGCAGGCGACGCACAGGCCCTGGTGCCGCTGCTTGATCTGGTGCGCCTGGGCTACTACAAAGGCATCGTGCAATGGCTGGACGACTGGGTGCGCCAGCACCCCGAGCGGGCCGATTTCGCGCAGGGCATCCGCACCATGGCGCGCGAATTCCGCTTCGAAGCCATCGAGCAGCGCCTGCTGCAGGCGGGCGTACCATCGCGCCTGCCGACCGAACCGAGCTGACCCCATGGCCGCGAGCGACCTTCCTTCCCCCGACATGCCCCCGGCCGATCCGCTGGCACCGCCTGTGGTGCTGGTGCCGGAATCCCGCCTGGTGGTGCTCATCGTCGACGACGTGCCCGACAACGTCGCGCCGCTGCACGACGCGCTGGATGACGCGGGTTTTGCGGTGCTGGTCGCGCTCGACGGCGAAGCCGCCGTGCGGCGTGCGCAGCAGGCGCGGCCCGACGTCATCCTGCTCGACGCCGTCATGCCCGGCATCGACGGCTTCGAGGTCGCGCGCCGGCTCAAGGCCGACCCGCGCACCGCGCCCATCCCCATCATCTTCATGACCGGGCTCACCGAGACCGAACACCTGGTGGCCGCACTCGGCGCCGGCGGTGTGGACTACGTGACCAAACCCATCAAGCCGCGCGAAGTGATCGCGCGCATGGGCGTGCACCTGGCGCAGGCGCGCCACCTGCGCCAGGGCGCGGTCGAACGCAGCCAGGCTCGCAACGCGCTCGACGCCTTCGGCTACGCCACCATCACCGTGCGCGCACGCGACGGCCGCCTGATGTGGCAGACCCCGCTGGCGCGCGACCTGCTGCTGCGCTACTGCGGCACCGAGGCCCCGGCCACGCCCGACGTGGTGCTGCAGTGGCTGGCGCGCCTGCTGCCCGAGCTGCAGGCGGCCGATGCGGCCCAGCGCCCCGAACCGCCGCGACTCACGCTCGACCAGGGCCCACGGCGCCTGACCTTCCGGCTGCACCAGCGCGTGGGCGACGAAGAGGCCGACGAACTCGGTGTCGGCGAGCCCGGTGATTGGCTCATCGTCATGCAGGAAACGTCGGACGCCAGCGTGCTCGAAGCCCTGGCCCAGGCCTTCGGCCTCACCGCGCGCGAGGCCGAGGTGCTGTACTGGGTCGTCAAGGGCAAGATCAACCGCGACATCGGCGACATCCTCGGCGCCAGCCCGGCGACGGTGAAGAAGCACCTGGAGCGCATCCACGCCAAACTGGGGGTGGAAACGCGCACCGCCGCCGCGGCGATGGCGATCAACCGCGTGCCGCTGCTGCGCCCGCAACACGGCGGCTGATCCGGCGTGCGCCGGTCCCGGCGTACGCCACATGGCGTACGCCAGGGCGCCGACGGGCCGATTCCGTGCCCGTTCCGCCGCCCGTACGCCACCCGGCGTACAGACGCTTTCCAGGGGCCTCCCTAGCATCCGTCTGACCCCATCGAACAGCCGTGCAGGCCGGGCGGTGGCGAAAGTCAGACCCCCCAACGGATGTTCCCGAACCCTGGAGAAGCGCCATGATGCAACGTCGATTTACCCTCAAAGCCCTGTCGGCTGCCGCCGCGCTGGGCGCCTTCGGCCTCTCGGCCCACGCCGCCGACACCATCAAGGTCGGCATCCTGCACTCGCTGTCGGGCACGATGGCCATTTCCGAAACCGTGCTCAAGGACGTGGCCCTGATGGCCATCGACGAGATCAACGCCAAGGGCGGCGTGCTGGGCAAGAAGCTCGAACCCGTGGTGGTCGACCCGGCCTCCAACTGGCCGCTGTTCGCCGAAAAGGCCAAGCAGCTGATCGATCAGGACAAGGTGGCCGTGACCTTCGGTTGCTGGACCTCGGTGTCGCGCAAGTCGGTGCTGCCGGTCTACGAAGAAAAGAACGCCCTGCTGTTCTACCCCGTGCAGTACGAAGGCGAAGAGCTGTCCAAGAACGTGTTCTACACCGGTGCCGCGCCCAACCAGCAGGCCATTCCCGCCGTGGAATACCTGATGAGCAAGGACGGCGGCTCGGCCAAGCGCTTCGTGCTGCTGGGCACCGACTACGTGTACCCGCGCACCACCAACAAGATCCTGCGCGCCTTCCTGCACAGCAAGGGCATCAAGGACGAGGACATCATGGAGGAGTACACGCCCTTCGGCCATGCCGACTACCAGACCATCATCGGCAAGATCAAGACCTTCGCTTCGGCCGGAAAGAAGACGGCCGTGGTCTCGACCATCAACGGCGACTCCAACGTGCCCTTCTACAAGGAACTGGGCAACCAGGGCCTGAAGGCGACGGATGTGCCGGTGGTGGCTTTCTCCGTGGGTGAAGAAGAGCTGCGTGGCGTGGACACCAAGCCGCTGGTGGGCCACCTGGCCGCCTGGAACTACTTCATGAGCATCAAGAGCCCGGCCAACACCGCGTTCGTGAAGGCCTGGAGCGACTACGCCAAGGCCAAGAAGATTCCGGGCCACATGGACAAGCCGCTGACCAACGACCCGATGGAAGCCACCTACATCGGCATCCACATGTGGAAGCAGGCGGTCGAGAAGGCCAAGTCGACCGATACCGACAAGGTGATCGCCGCCATGGCCGGCCAGACCTTCCCGGCACCAGGGGGCTTCACTTCCACCATGGACCCGAAGAACCACCACCTGCACAAGCCGGTGTTCATCGGCGAGATCAAGGCCGACGGCCAGTTCAACGTGGTGTGGAAGACCAAGGGCCCCGTCAAGGCCCAGCCGTGGAGCCCGTTCATTCCTGAAAACAAGGGCAAAAAGGACGAGCCGACGAAATAAGGGCTCCCCCCTGCGCCGCTTTCGCGGCTTCCCCCCTCTGTGGCGCGCCTTCGGCGCTTCGAGGGGGGACGGCACCTGCGGCCCGGCAAAGCCGGTTCCGCGGTGCCTGCTGGGTGAAGGCACGCGGTTTGCGGCGTTTTTTGCTCCCTCTCCCGGTGGGAGAGGTTCGGGGTGATGGTTGGGTCCCACATTGAAAAGACATTTATGACCATGCGCGGGCTGTTGCGTTCTTTTGTGGTTGCCGGGGCTGTGGCCGTGAGTGGCGTGCTCGGTGCGACCGCCGCGCACGCGCTGACGCCGGAAGACGCGCTGGTGCTGGCTTCGGGTGCCAGCGACGAGCGCATCGATGCGCTCAATCGGCTGGCGGCCGAGGACGATCCCCGGGCGCTGGCGCTCATCAACGCCCTGGCCGACGACGCGGTCAAGTTCCAGGGCGAGCAGGTGCTCATCGTGCAGGCCGACGGTTCGGCCATCGACGCAGTGACGGGCGAGCCCGCTCCGGTCAGGGAAGAGGCCGAAGACGCCCTGCTCAACAACCGCATGCGCGGTGCCTTGGCGACGGCCAAGGCCGGGCACGATTTGTTCGAAGACGATGCCGCCCGCCAGGTGGCTGCGGCCCAGGTGGTGCTGCGGGGTGCGGTGGAAGACGCCGACGATTCGGGCCTGCCGCTGCTGGAAAAGGCGTTGGCCCAGCCCACGCTGGCGGCTGCAGCGCGGGCCAGCCTGGAGCAGGCGCGGTCCATCCTGCAACTGGCCAGCGACGACGACGCGGTGCGCCTGAGCGCGGCGCGTGTGCTGGCCGACAAGGCCCCACCCAGCCTGCGGCCGATGCTGGCCGAGCGCCTTGACGCCGAAAGCAACCCCGATGTGAAGAAGGCCCTGTCCGACGCCATCGCGGCGCTGGACAGCGCCCGTGCTCTGGCCAGCGGTGTCTCGCAGGCCTTCACCGGCATCAGCCTGGGCTCCATCCTGCTGCTGGCGGCGCTGGGCCTGGCCATCACCTACGGGCTCATGGGTGTGATCAACATGGCCCATGGCGAGCTGATCATGATCGGCGCCTACGCCACCTGGCTGGTGCAATCGTTCTTTCGCAGCGCACTGCCCGGGTGGTTCGACTGGTACCTGCTGGCCGCGGTGCCGGTGGCCTTCATCACTTCGGCCCTGGTGGGCGCGGTGATGGAGCGCACGGTGATCCGCTTTCTCTACGGCCGGCCGCTGGAGACGCTGCTGGCGACCTGGGGCATCAGTCTGGTGCTGATGCAGTCGGTGCGCAGCCTGTTCGGCGCGCAGAACGTGGGCGTGGAAAACCCGTCGTGGATGAGTGGCAGCCTCACCTTCATGAACGGCCTGGTCACGCTGCCCTGGAACCGCATCCTGATCATCGTCTTCGCGGCCGGCGTGTTGCTGGGCGTGGTGCTGCTCATCGGCCGCACGCGGCTGGGGTTGTTCGTGCGGGGTGTCACGCAGAACCGGCCCATCGCGTCGTGCATGGGCGTGAACACCGCCCGCATCGACACCTATGCCTTCGCGCTGGGCTCGGGCATCGCCGGGCTGGCGGGCTGCGCGCTCAGCCAGGTCGGCAACGTCGGCCCCGACCTGGGCCAAGGCTACATCGTCGACTCGTTCATGGTCGTGGTGCTGGGCGGTGTCGGGCAGATCGCGGGCACGGTGTATGCCGCGCTGGGGCTGGGCCTGGTCAACAAATTCCTCGAAGGCTGGGCTGGCGCCGTGCTGGCCAAGATTGCCGTGCTGGTGTTCATCATCGTCTTCATCCAGAAGCGGCCGCAGGGCATCTTCGCTTTCAAGGGCCGGGAAGTATGACCACCCCCATCGCTTGCCCACTGCGTGTGGCCGCTCCGCCCCTCAAGGGGCAGCGCCTGCGGCCCGGCGGAGCCGGTTCCGCGGCGCTCTGGACCATTCACTTCGCTCGCGAGGGGCACTGTTCATGACCGCTGTTTCTGTTTCTCTCCCCGCGCCTGGCCCGTTGCTCACCCGCAAAGGCTGGAGCGCCTTCATCGTCGCCCTGCTGGTGGTCTGCGCCGTGGCGCCCATGCTCAACCTGCTGGTGCCGGCCGACAGCCCGTTGCACCTGTCGGACTACATGGTCGGCCTGCTGGGCAAGATCATGTGCTACGCCATCTGTGCGCTGGCCATGGACCTGATCTGGGGCTACACCGGCATCCTCAGCCTGGGCCACGGCCTGTTCTTCGCGCTGGGCGGTTATGTGATGGGCATGTACCTCATGCGCCAGATCGGCACCGACGGCAACTACAAGAGCGAGCTGCCCGACTTCATGGTGTTCCTCGACTGGAAGGAGTTGCCGTGGCACTGGGCGCTGAGCGACAGCTTCATCGCCACGCTGCTGCTGATCGTGCTGGTGCCGGGGCTGGTGGCCTTCGTGTTCGGCTACTTCGCCTTCCGCTCGCGCATCAAGGGCGTGTACTTCTCCATCATCACGCAGGCGCTGACCTTCGCCGCGCTGCTGCTGTTCTTCCGCAACGAAACCGGCATGGGCGGCAACAACGGCTTCACCGACTTCAAGCGCATCCTGGGCCTGCCCATCGCCACGCAGGGCATGCGCATGACGCTGTTCGTGCTCACGGGGCTGACGCTGCTGGGCTTCTTCCTGTGGGCCCGCTGGCTGGTCAATTCCAAGTTCGGGCGCGTGCTGCAGGCGGTGCGCGACGCCGAGAACCGGGTCATGTTCTGCGGCTACAACCCGCTGCCCTACAAGCTCACCATCTGGACCATCTCGGCCGTCATGTGCGGCATCGCCGGCGCCCTGTACGTGCCGCAGGTGGGCATCATCAACCCCGGTGAAATGAGCACGGCGGGCAGCATCGAGATCGCGGTCTGGGCGGCGGTGGGCGGGCGTGCCACGCTGGTCGGTCCCATCGTGGGCGCCTTCCTGGTCAACGGCGCCAAGAGCTGGCTCACCGTGACCTTTCCCGAGTTCTGGCTCTACTTCCTGGGGGCGCTGTTCATCGCCGTCACGCTGTTCATGCCGCAGGGCATCGTGGGGCTGGTTCGCAAGCTTCGGCGCCCACCGGCTGCGGCCGCGCAAGGAGAGTCGGCATGACGCCCGATCTGATGGAAGCGGGCGCCCTGCGCCTGCAGTCGCTGCACACGGCCCAGGTGGCCGGTGCCACAGAATCCGGCGGGCGCACCGCCGGTTACGGCCGCCCGGTGACCGCCGGCGAGGTCGACGTGACCCACGGCCGCATTCTCTATCTGGAGGATGTGCACGTGGCCTTCGACGGCTTCAAGGCCATCAACGGCCTGAACCTGGACATCGCCCCCGGCGAGCTGCGTTGCATCATCGGCCCCAACGGCGCGGGAAAGACCACCATGATGGACATCATCACCGGCAAGACCCGGCCCGACAGCGGCACGGTGTTCTTCGGCAGCACCATCGACCTGCTGCGCCACCGCGAAGCCGACATCGCGGCCATGGGCATCGGGCGCAAGTTCCAGAAGCCCACGGTGTTCGAACAGCTCACGGTGTTCGAGAACCTGGAGCTGGCGCTGGCGACCGACAAGCGCGTCGCGCATTCGCTGACGTTTCAGCTCAACGGCGAGCAGAAGGACCGCCTGGGCGAGGTGCTGCAGACCATCCACCTGGCCGACAGCGCGGCGCGCCTGGCCGGCACGCTCAGCCACGGGCAGAAGCAGTGGCTGGAGATTGGCATGCTGCTGATGCAGAACCCGAAGCTGCTGCTGCTCGACGAGCCGGTGGCGGGCATGACCGACGAAGAAACCGAGCGCACGGCGCAGCTGTTTCTCAGCCTCAAGGGCAAACATTCGCTGATGGTGGTCGAACATGACATGAGCTTCATCCGCACCATCAGCGAAAAGGTCACGGTGCTGTGCGACGGCTCGGTGCTGGCCGAAGGCACGCTCGATGAGGTGCAGGCCGACGAGCGTGTGATCGAAGTCTATCTGGGGCGCTGAGGAGACACGCATGAGCCTGCTTGAAGTCAAGGGCGTCAACCAGTACTACGGCGGCAGCCACATCCTGCGCAACGTCGGTCTCAAGGCCGAGCTGGGCCAGGTGACGGTGGTGCTGGGCCGCAACGGCGTGGGCAAGACCACGCTGCTCAAGTCGCTGATGGGCCTGGTGCCGATCAAGAGCGGGAACATCGCGCTTGACGGCAAGGCGATCGACAAGGCCACGCCGTACGAGCGCGCCCGCATGGGCGTGGGTTTCGTGCCGCAGGGGCGCGAGATCTTCGCCCGGTTGACGGTGCAGGAAAACCTGCAGATGGGGCTGGCCTACAAGAAGGGCGGCACGCCCATTCCGGCCGAACTGTTCGAGCTGTTTCCGGTGCTCAAGCAGATGCTGGGCCGGCGGGGCGGCGACCTCTCGGGTGGCCAGCAGCAGCAACTGGCGATCGCGCGCGCGCTGGCGGCGGGGCCCAAGCTGCTGATCCTGGACGAACCCACCGAAGGGATTCAGCCCAACATCATCAAGGACATCGGCAAAGTGATCCGCATGCTGGCCGACCGCGGCAACATGGGCATCGTGCTGGTGGAGCAGTACTACGACTTTGCCGAAGAACTGGCCGATCAGTACGTGGTGATGGAGCGCGGCGAAGTGATCGCCAGCGGCCCGGGCAGCGAGATGCAGGCCAAGGGCATCCGGCAACTGGTGGCGATCTGAGCCCCCACGCTCCGCCGCTGGCGCGGGTCGCTGCCCCCGAGGGGGCTGATCCGGCTGGGGGCGGCCCGGTGCCGGATCGTCTGAGCCCCCACGCTCCGCCGCTGGCGCGGGTCGCTGCCCCTCACGCTCCGTGCCTTCGCAGGCGCCAGGCATGCCGTACCCGTCATGCCCGCGCAGGCGGGCATCCAGGTGGCTGGCATGGGTGCAACGGGGCGCGTTCAGGCGCCCACGGCGTTGACGCTGGCGAGCAGGCCTTCGTTGCGGGCGGGTGGCCGGTAGGCGGTGGGCAGCGAGATGCCGCCCGCAGCGCGGCCGGTGTGGCTCTGTTCCCCCAGCCCTGCATGCACATCGGTGGTCCGGTACCGCACCCGCAGGGCCTGGGCCTGTTCGAGCAAGGCCGTGTGGTCGGGGATGCGCTGCTGGTAGCGGTGCAGCACCAGGTGGGCCGACTCGATGACCTTGGCGTTGAGTGTGCGCTGGCCGTCTTCGAGCAGCTTGATCACGGCGCCTTGCGGGTCGCCCTTGAGGCTCAGGCTCATGGCCTGTTCGGTCAGGCGCAGGATTTCGCCATGGCCGGCGCGGATGCGGTTGATGAAGTCGTTGCGGCCGACGGCGGCACAGGCGAGCAGCTCGGTGAGCGCACGGCTGGTGCAAAAGCGCAGACCCAGCAGGTCGACCGTGGCATCGACTTCGTAAAGCTGGATCGAACGCAGCGCCAGGCGGGTCATGAGCCCCAGCAGGTTGCTGGCCGATTCGAAATCGAAGGTCGGCTCCAGCACGTCCTTGGCCAGCCGCCGGACTTCTTCCAGGGCCCGAGCATGCTGCAGTTCGTGGATGTAGATCAGCGCGTGCACCACGTCGAGCAATCGCTGCGGCCGGGGCCTGTCGGGGTGGCGGCTGCGCAGGTGCATGAGCTGGTCGGCGCAGCGCATCAGGCCCCGGTGGTCGTTGGCGTCGAGCCGGGCGAAGGCCAGCAGCACCAGCGCCTGCGGGTCGTAGAGCTTGGAGTCCAGGCCGACGCGCGTGGCGCGGTCCAGCAGCTCGACCCCTTCGGTGCGCTCGCCAGCGTAGTAGGCCAGCATGCCGTGCTTGAGCAGGCGGTTCACCGACGAGGGCGTCAGCCGCGTGGCCATGCGGAAGGTGGCCAGGGCGTTCTGGAAGTTGCCCAGCTCGAACTGTGCCCGGCCCATCACGTCGTAGGCGTCGGAATAGCCGGGCTCGGTTTCGATCAGGCTTTCGAGCGTGGTCGTGGCGCGCTGCGGATAGCCGGCTTCGAGCTGCGCACGGGCCACGCCCAGTTTGGCCCAGGGCAGGGTCTTGGCCTCCACCACCGCCTCGTACAGCTTTTCGGCTTCGCTGAGCAGACCGCCGCGCAGCATCAGTTCGGCGCCGATGCGGGCCGCGTAGAGCCAGTAGGGGCGCCGCTCGTCGAAGTGGGCCTTGCACATCTGGGCGGCGCCGTCGAAGTCTTCGTGGTCGATGGCGGCAAAAATCTCTTTGAGCGCGCCCTTGCGCTCGCGTGCTTGCCGGATGCGTTCGATCAGCCCGGCGGCGGTGTGGGGTTTGATCAGGTAGGCGTCGAGCGCGGATTCAGCGGCTTCGGCGACCTTGCTGTAGGAGGACTCGGCCGTGACCATCACGAACACCGTGTAGAACGGCAGCAACTGGTGGCGGCGCAGGTCGTCCAGCAGATCCTGGCCGGTGATTTCCTCGCGCTCGAAATACTGCTCGGAGATCACCACGTCGTAGCTCGACATTTCGAGCTTGCTGCGCGCATCGACCAGCCGTGCGCATTGCACGATGGTGCCCACGCCGGCTTCGCGCAACTGGTTGACGATGATCGAGCGCGACTGCGGGTTGCCGTCGATGACGAGGGCGCGCGCGTCTTGCAGATCGCTCTTTTCGGCACTCATGGGCAGATCGGGCGAAGGAACGGGTTCCGGGACGGCATGCCCCATTGTGCACAAACCGACCTGGACCGGCGGCAGGAACAAGCCCGCAAAGACCGCTCAGTTTGCGCCCGGGTGCGGTGCAAGGTCAAACCCGCCAGATGCGCGGTGGCGTGCCCGGCACGCCCCAGGCGGCAGGGCGCAAGGCGGCCCAGGCGGCCTGCAGCGTGGCCATCAGCGGTTCGACCAGCGGTGCCAGCGCCCGCACCACCAGCATCTGCGGGTTCGGGCAGGTGGCGCCGGCCTGCACACCGGGCGGCAGGGGGTCGAGCACCTGTCGAACGGCTTCGAGCAGGTGCTCCTGGCGCTGCCGCCCCAGCGGCGTGCCCGAGGCCAGCAGCAGCGTGCCCAGGCAGCGTTGGCCGGCCAGGCCCAGGGGGGCGTCGAGCAGGCGCTGATCGCGTGCGTCCAGCGTGGCCTGCTCCAGCCACAGGCCCGGAATCTCCAGCCGCTGCCGAAAGCGCCCGCGGTCGAAGGCCTGGCCGGTCGAGGGCAGGCCCAGGGCCGTGACGTCCCAGGCGATCAGCTCGGCGTTGCCCGCGAGTTCGGCGGTCCAGTGGTTGACGGCTTCGCAGCCGGGGTAGGCGATGGCTTCGAGGGGCAGCCATTCCAGGCGCGCGCCGCTGTCCAGATGGAGCGCCACGCGCTGGGTGGCGGGCAGGTTGTCGGCGGCGTAGAAGCGCGTGGCGCCGGGGGTGGAGATCAGCGCGTGCGTGCCGGCGGCGGCGTGCACCTGCAGGTCCAGCGTGTCGCCGCCGACCAGTCCGCCGGGTGGGTGCACCACGACGTTGTGGCAGATGGCGTCGCCTTCGGGATAGAGGCTTTTGAAGATGCGCAGCGGGCCGTCGTGCTGGTGTTGCAACACCGTGCGCTGGCCTTGCAGCCGGTAGTCGAGCGAGAGATGGGCTTGCCAGGGCATGGGCGCCAAGTGTAGGGGCTGCCGCCCGCGGCCAATGCCCTGGCCGCCAGGGCCGTCAGGCGGCTCGGGATCGGCGTGGCGGTGCGCGGTTCAGGGCGCCGTGGCGGGCAGCGTCAGCGCGGGCGCTTCGACGCCTGCGGGGAGCGAGCCGGTGCTGACGCGGAACACATGGCCTTCGGGGTCGGCCAGCACGGCCTGCCATTGGCCGTAGTAGGTGGCGTAGGGCCCCTTGACGATGCGCCCACCGAGCGCCGCAGCGCGGTCGGCGGCGGCATTGACCTCGGCCGGGTTGTCGAGCATGAAGGTCGCGTAGGCGGTGACGGGGGCCGATGCCGGGTCGGCCGGCTGGCGGTCGGCCATTTGCAGCACGCCGTAGGCGGGGGGCGCGTGAAAGCCGAACTGGAAATGTTCGGTTTCCACCGCGCGGTAGATCGGCGAACGGCTGTGGCTGTCTTCGGGCAGGCCGAGCAGGGCCTGGTAGAACGCCAGCTGGGCGGCGATGTCGGTACAGAAGAGGTTGACGAAGAGTTTCATGCGGGGAGCAAAAACAGGCCGGGCACGCGGGCTGTGCCCGGCCGGAGGTCAGGCGGAGGCGGTCTCGCCGGCGGCTTTCTGAAGACCGTAGGTCTTTTCGTACATCTCGCGCAGGTGTTCACCGGCGGTGCAGGCCACGAACCGCGACGGCCTGTCGGCCGTGACCGTGCCGGGCACGGCTTCAATGCGGGCCAGGTAGTTGGGTTCGTAGAAGAACGGGACCGAGAAGCGCGGCGCGCCGCCCGAAAACACGTTGCGCACGCGGTGCGGGTTGGAGTGGTACAGCCCGTTGGTCCAGCGCGGGATCATGTCGCCGAGGTTGACCACGAAGCAGCCTTCGATGGGGGTAGCCGCCACCCACTGGCCGTCGGGCATCTGCACTTCCAGCCCGCCGTGGGCGTCCTGCGCGAGGATGGTGATCGCGCCCCAGTCGGTGTGGGCCCCGGCGCCGAAGGTGCGGTCGTCCGCGTCGGCCGGGTGGGCCGGGTAGCGGATCATGCGCAGCGTGACCATGGGGTCGCGGCAGGACGCGTCGAAGTGGTGCTCGGGCAGGTCCAGTGACAGCGCCATCAGCTGCATGATCCGCTCGGAGAGCCGGTTCATTGCCGCGATGTAGCGCTGGCAGGTGGGCCGCGCCTGCGGCAGCTCTTCGGGCCACTGGCTGGGGCCGTAGGTCTGGTAGCCGGCCTGGACGAAGGGGTGGTCGTCGGGCCAGTCCATGCCGCAGTAGAAGCTCTCCTTGAGGTCGGGCTTCATCTCGGCGTCCAGCGTCTGTTCGCCCAGACTTTCGTAGCCGCGCATGATGGGCGAGTGTTTCATGGACAGCGCCGCGCGCCGCTCGGCGGGCAGCTCCAGCAGCGCTTTGGCGAGCGCGAACTGGGACGCCACCATGGCGGGGTCCAACCCGTGGTTGCGGACGTAGAAGAAGCCGGACGTGGTGGCCGCCTCGCGCAACTGGCGGGCCACCGCCAGGCTGCGGCGGCTCCCGGGCGCCAGGGCGTCCGCGAGGTCGATGACAGGGATGCCCATGGCCGCCTCAGGCCTTGAGCTGGCGGTCGGCCATGGCGGGCAGGAACTTGTCGGTCCAGAAGTCGGCCAGCGTGGGTGCGCTCTTCAGGCCGAAGGCCGCCACGGTTTCGTCGATGGTCGCCTGCAGGCGCGCCGGCGTGGCCGCGCCCCAGCCGTTGGCGCGGGTGTCGGGGGTGTTCATCGTGCCGTCGACGATGAGCTTGAGCCGTTCGAATTCCAGCGTTTCGTTGGCCAGGGGTTCGCGCGTCTTGACCGCCGCGCCACCGGCCTTGGGGTCGGCGATGCAGTCCAGCCAGCCGCGCGTGGAGGCTTTGACGAAGGCCTTCATGGTGTCGGCCTGTTCCATGCTCTTGGCGTTGGCCACCAGGCCATTGCCATACGACTTCATGCCGTGGTCGGAGAAACGGAACACGGTGAGCTGGTCGGCGGTGACGCCGCGGGCCTTGAGGTTGAGCAGGCCGGTGAAGAAGAAATAGGCCACGGCATCGAAGTCGCCCTTGACGAAGCGGGTGTCGCCGATATCGGGCGCGACGTTTTCCCACTTCACCCCGCTGGGGTCGAAGCCCTGTGCCTTGGCGAACACCGGGAACAGTTTGCGCGAGGCGTTGAAGGGCTGACCGAGAATGGTCTTGCCGGCGAGGTCGGCCGGCTTCTTGATCGGGCCGTCCTTGCGCACGATGACCGCGTTGGGGTTCAGGTCGTACTGCATGGCCACCGCCTTGAGCGCGGCCTGCGGGTTGGCCAGGTTGAACTCGATCATGGTCGAGAGGTCGGCCGACGCGGCCTCGTAGGCCCCGCTGGCCACCAGGCCGATGGCGGCGGCCGAGCCGTTGCCGGTGTCGATGGTCACGTCGAGGCCGGCGTCCTTGTAGTAGCCGCGCTGCAGGGCCAGCAGGAAGCCGGCACCCGAGGCCTCCACCTTCCAGCCGAGGTTGAACTTGAATTTCTGCAGGGAACCCTGGGCGCGCACGAAAGGTGTGGCGGACAGGAGAGAGGCTGCGCCGGCGGCGCGCAGGAGAGAACGACGTTGCATGTAAGGACTCCGAAAACAAGCGGGCACGCAGAGGGACCCGTTCCTGAAGGTGCGAAGGACGGCTTGGGCCGCACGACTTTCAAGAGCAATTTCCGGGCGGCTGTTTCGGCCGCTGAACGCTTCTACTCTCGCTGTCCGCAGACGCAGAATCCATGCCACGCACCCGGTGCCGGTGCCGATCCTGTGCAGACCGCGCGCAAGGTGGAGGGGCAAGGCGTGTCGGGGTCGCGAGCGTGTCCAAGATGAGGCATGGAGCACCAGCTTGGTGTGCAGGCAGGGGATCCTCTCCCCATCACTGGGGCAAAGCGCTGGCCTGAAATCTGCTAGCCTGTTTGGCGAGAGTAGAAGCGTTCACCAGCGGCCGATTTCGTCGGCTGTCCTGGCCGGGAATTGCTCTTGAGGTCCAGCCCGGCAGGGCAGACGGTCTTCAGGAGTCACGCTGACCCCAGCGCCCGGGTTTCCTCCCTGACCGATCGCCATGCCGGATGGTCCTGAAACCTTTTCGAGGCCTCAGGCCTGTTTTCAGGAGCGATTCCGTCATGAACACATCCACCCCTTTTGAACTGGCCGAACTGCAGAAAGAGGCGCGCATGGGCGCCCAGGGTTCGGAAACCACCGCGCGTGCGGTACCCCTGATCGACCTGTCGGACTTCGATCGCCGCCGCGACGAGATCACCGAACAGCTGTGGCGCGCGGCCGTCGATGTCGGCTTCTTCCAGCTCGTCAACCACGGCGTGCCGGTGGCCCAGGTGCGTGAAGCGTTTGCGATGAGCGAACGTTTCTTCGCACTGCCCCAGGCGACGAAGGCGCAGTGGCCGCTGGCGCGCAATGCCGGTTGGGAAAGTCTGGCCCAGGTGCGGCCTTCCACGGGCGTGCCCGATCAGAAAGAGAGCTACCAGATCACGCGACCGCGCATGGCCGGTCTGTATCCGGCCGAAGCCGATCTGCCGGGCTTCCAGGCCACGATGCTGGCCTTCGAGCAGGCGAGCTGGGCGGTGGGCATGAAGGTGCTGTCGTGTTTTGCCGAGAAACTGGGTTTCGAGCGCGACTTCTTCGCGCGTGCGCACGATCCCGCCGCCGACACCTACCAGAGCACGTTGCGCCTGCTGCACTACTACCCGATCCCGGAAGACGTGCAGGACAAGCTGGACTATGTGCGCGGCGGCGCGCACACCGACTTCAATTGCCTGACCATCCTCTATCAGCGCGATGGCCAGGGCGGCCTGCAGGTGTGCCCGGGCAAGGAGTTCGAAGCCCAGGAATGGACGACGGTGCCGCCGCGCGAAGACCTCATCACCTGCAATATTGGCGACATGCTCATGCGCTGGAGCGACGACCGCCTGCTGTCCAACTTTCACCGTGTGCGCAACCCGCTGCCCGGCGAATACATGGGCGGGCGCTACAGCATCGCTTTCTTCTGCCAGGCCAACACCGACGCGCTGATCACCTCGCCATCGGGCAAGTACCCGGCCATGACCGCCGGCGACTATCTGGCCGAACGCATGAAGGCCAACTACCGCCGCAAGGACTGACGGGCGGATGGGCGGCGAGCGCGGTCAGCGAGCCGCCCAGAACCCGGCGTGTGTGGCGAGCATCTCGGCCGCCACCGCCGGCACCGGGCCGACCACTTCCGTGGGGCGCTGTCCGCGCGCGAACACCTCGCGGCAGGGCAGACTGAGCGTGGGGTTTTCGGGGTGGTTGCCCGTGAGGGCGAGCAGGGCCGTTTCTTCGGCGCCGTAGACCACGCGCCCGATGCCGGCCCAGTAGACGGTGCCGGCACACATGGCGCAGGGCTCGAACGTGGTGACCAGCGTGCAGCGGGCGAGGTATTCGCCGGGGTAGTTGGCGGCGGCGGTTCGCGCCAGTGTCGACTCGGCGTGGTTCACCGTGTCGATGTTGCCCTGCTCGGCCAGCACGGTTTCGCCGTCGGGCGCCACCAGCAGCGCGCCGAAAGGGTGGCGGCCCATGCGCATGGCACGCAGGGCCACCTCGTTGGCGCGCCGCAGATGGCGCGCGACCTGCTCGCCGGTCATCATCCCTGACTTCCGCGGTGCGCCCAGCCGGTGGTGTGCTTTTCGACCCAGCTGAACAGTTCGTACATCACCATGGCCATCACGCCGACGACCAGCAGGCCGCTGAAGGCCAGGCCCATCTGCATGGAGCTGCCGGCCGAGATCAGCAGGTAGCCGATGCCTTCGTTGGCGGCGGTCATCTCCGACACCGTGGTGCCGACGAAGGCCAGCGTGATGGCGACCTTGAGCGAGCCGAAGAAGTAGGGCAGCGAGCGCGGCAGGCCGACCTTCATCAGCACGTCCCATCGCTTGGCGCCGAGCACGCGCAGCACGTCTTCCAGCTCGGGCTCCAGCGTCGCCAGGCCGGTGGCGATGTTGACCATGATGGGGAAGAAGCTGATCAGGAAGGCGGTGAGGATGGCCGGGCCGACGCCGATGCCGAACCACACCACGAGGATGGGCACGAAAGCGGCTTTGGGCAGGGCGTTGAAGGCGGTCATCAGCGGGTAGATGGCCGCGTAGGCCAGGCGCGAGGAACCGATCAGGAAACCCAGCAGCACCCCCACGACGATGGCGACGCCGAAGCCGGCCATCGTCACCCAGTAGGTGCGCCACGCGTGACCCAGGATGACGGTCTTGTGCTCCAGCGTCTGTTCCCAGATGCGCGAGGGGCTGGGGAAGATGAATTCGGAGACCCCGAAGCCGCTGCAGATGACTTCCCAGACGATGATGATGGCCAGGAGGAGGATCCAGGGCGACCAGCGTTCGACGTGTTTCTGTTTCGTGCTCATCGCTCGCTCCTTACTGGTTGATCACGGTGCCGGCTTTTCGCATGGCGCCGATATGGCCGCGCAGTTCGTGCACGATGTCGGTGAATTCGGGGGTGTAGGTCACCTCCAGGTCGCGGGTGCGCGGAATCGGAATGTCGCGCTGCACGACGAAGCGGCCCGGGCTGCGGCTCATGCAGTACACCGTGTCGGCCAGGAAGACGCTTTCGCGCAGATCGTGCGTGACCAGGATGACGTTGAATTTCTGCGCTTCCCACAGGTCGCGCAGCGTGCACCAGAGTTCTTCGCGCGTGAACGCATCCAGCGCGCCGAAGGGTTCGTCCAGCAGCAGCATCTTGGGTTCGTGGATCAGCGCGCGGCAGATGCTGGCGCGTTGCTGCATGCCGCCCGACAGTTCCCACGGGTACTTCTTGCCCATGCCGCCCAGCCCCACGCTCTCCAGCAGCTTGAGGGCGCGTTCCTCGAACTCCTTGCGCCGGTCGCGGAACTGGCTGCGGAACGGTTCCACGATCTCCAGCGGCAGCAGCACGTTGTCGATGGTGGTGCGCCAGGGCAGCAGCGAAGGCGACTGGAAGGCCATGCCCGAAATCTTCAGCGGACCGGTGACGGGCTGGCCGTCGATGCGGATCTTGCCCATGCTGGGCATGCGCAGCCCGGTGGTCAGCTTCATGAAGGTGGACTTGCCACAACCCGATGGGCCGACGATGGCGATGAACTCGCCCTTCTTCACTTTGAGGTTGATGTCTTCGACCGCGAAGATGTTCTTGGCCAGCAGGTCGTCGTTGTAGGCCAGCCAGACCTGGTCGAAGTCGACGAAGGGGGCGTCGCTGCCTCCGGGGGCTTCTTGCATGGAGCGCTCCTGAAAAAAAGGCCAGCCGGCTTTCGCAGAACTGGCCCAGGTCAAAAATGTCGCCGGGATTTATTTCTTGGGCAGGATGTTCAGTTCGGCGGCCGGCGGCAGCAGCGTGGCCGTCCAGACGGCGGTCGGGTCGATCCGGGTCTTGGTGCCGAAGGCGTCGGACACCTGCGAAGCCATCAGCGCCATGCGGCCGGGCACGGCCTGGCCAAAACCTTCCTTGTAGGCGTCGGGGCTGGCGACCACCGCGTCGATGGCCATCTTCAGGCGGCGCGTTTCCAGCGCCACGTTGATGATGCCGTCGCGCGCCTTGACCGTGTCGATGGCGGCGGCGGGGTTGGCGATCACTTCCTTGGCGCCCTTGGTGAAGGCGGACAGGAAGGCCTTCACCGCAGCCGGGTTCTCCTTGATCAGCTTGGGGCTGGCGATGATGGCGTTGCCATACAGCTTCACGCCGTAGTCGGCATAGGGGAACACCACCACGTCGGCCGGCTTGACGCCACGCGCTTCGAGGTTGAGCAGCGAGGTGAACGAGAAGCCGGTGATGGCGTCGATGTCACCACGCACCAGCATGGTCTCGCGCAGCGGCGGGTCCATGGCGGTCCAGGCCACGTTGCCGATGCCGTTGGCCTTCTGGAAGATCGGGAACGCCTTGCGGCCGGCGTCGAACACCGGGGCGCCCAGCTTCTTGCCATTGAGGTCGGCCACCTTGGTGATGCCGCTCTTCTTGAGCGTCAGCACGGCAGCGGGGGTGTTGTTGTAGACCATCATGACGGCCACCGGCTTGTTCGGCGCGTCCGGGTTGTTGGCGTGGAACTCCATGAGGGCGGCCATGTCGGCGAAGCCCAGGTCGTAGGTGCCCGAAGCCACGCGGGTGACCGTGCCGCCGGAGCCGTTGCCGGCATCGATGCTCACATCCAGGCCCGCTGCCTTGTAGTAGCCCTTGGCTTCGGATTGCAGGAAGAACGCGGCCGGGCCCTCGAAGCGCCAGTCCAGCTGGAACTTGATCGGCGTCTGGGCATGGGCGGTCCCGAATACCGTGGTGGCAGCCAGGGCGGCGGCGAACTGGAGGGCTTGGCGCTTGTTCATGAGGGCTCCGTTGTAAGGATCGGTTGCAGGAGGGTGATGCCTACCAGCAATTTCGGTGCCAGCAGACGGGTGGGGAAGGGGTATTGAATACAGAATGTGTATGCAGATTCTGCGCAGACGGCCCCAACCGACCATCCGAAACAACCCTGTATTGGTGCGAAAGCGCGGCGCGTGCACCGCTACTGTGCAGGCTGAGGCGGGTCAAGGCAAGAAAAAAGGGCCGCGAGGGCCCTTCGGAGGTGGTGGTGAGGGTGCGTCTCAGTGGGCGTCGGCCTGCTTGGCGGCTGCCACGGCGGCCTGGCTGTCACCGCGGGCGCCGTTGAAATACAGATTCAGCAACACCGCGCAGATCGAGGCCAGCAGAATGCCCGACTCGATCAGCGGATGGATCGCGTGCGGCATCCACTGCGAGTACTTGGGCGCCACCAGCGGGATCATGCCGAAGCCGATCGAGACCGCCACGATCAGCGCGTTGTGGCGGTGGGTCTTGAAGTCCACGCCGCCCAGGATGCGGATGCCGGTGGCCGCCACCATGCCGAACATCACCAGCCCGGCGCCGCCCAGCACCACGGTGGGCAGCGACTCGACCAGCGCCGCCATCTTCGGCAGCAGGCCGAGCACCAGCAGGATCACGCCCGCAGCCACACAGACATAGCGGCTCTTGACACCCGTGACGGCGACCAGGCCCACGTTCTGCGAGAAGCTGGTGTACGGGAAGGTGTTGAAGATGCCGCCGATGAGGGTGCCCAGACCGTCGGTGCGCAGGCCGCGAGCCAGGGCCGGCTGGTCGATCTTGCGGTCGGTCATCTCGCCCAGGGCCAGGAACATGCCGGTGGACTCGATCATCACCACGATCATCACCAAGGTCATGGTCAGCACCATGATCGGGTCGAAGATCGGGACACCAAAGTGAAACGGCAGCACCACGTCCACCCACTTGGCCTGACCGACCTTGTCGAAGTGCATCATGCCCATCGTGGTTGCCATGACCCCGCCGACCACGATGCCCAGCAGCACCGAGATGTTGGCAAGAAAGCCCTTGGCGAACTTGGCCACCAGCAGGATGGTGGCCAGCACCACGGCCGACACGGCCACGCCGGGCAGCGCAGCATAGCGCGGGTTGGGCTCGGTGGGGGCCAGCGTCAGGCCCTGCGGCACAGTGGGGTAGCCGGGTGTGCCCGCGGCGGCGGCGCTGCGCAGTGTGCTCAGCCACTCGCTGTGCTCCGGTGGCACCACCAGCGGGGCCGTGGGCCCCACGGGATTGCCGAAAATCCAGTTGATGCCCACGCGCATCAGGTTGATGCCGATGACGGCGATGATGGTGCCGGTGACCACCGGCGGGAAGAAGCGCAGCAGGCGGCTGACCATGGGCGCGATCACGACGGAAATCACGCCCGCGCCGATGATGGCGCCGAACAGCATGCGCGCCCCGTCGGTGCCGGGAGAGGTGTTGGCGATGGCCACCATGGGCCCGACGGCGGCGAAGGTCACGCCCATCATCACCGGCAGCTTGATGCCGAACCACTGCGTGACGCCGAGCGCCTGGATCAGCGTGGCGATGCCGCAGCAGAACAGATCGGCCGAGATCAGCATCGCGACTTCCTGCGGGCTGAGCTTGAGCGCGCGGCCCACGATCAGCGGCACCGCCACCGCACCCGCGTACATCACCAGCACATGCTGCAGGCCCAGCGCAGCCAGTTTGCCGTTGGGCAGTTTCTCGTCCACGGGATGAACCGACGCTGTCATGGGATCTCCTTTTTTGCATGCAAATCTGTATACAAATTATGTGTACCCAGTGTTGGGAGATCGATAGGGGCAAACCCTTGCGGAGGCTTGGGTTGCCCTCTGGTTCGGAGACGTGGCTTGGTCGGGGCAGGGTGGAGCCCCCTGGCGGCGTAGGCTGTTCGGTGGGTTCCAACCACTTCCGGTCGTGTCTAAAATGAAAAAATGTGATTTCTCACGCAAAACCCATGAAAAAAACACGGTTCATCAAGGAGGTCGATGCGGGTTGACATCTACGAGCCTCTCTGGCGCATCGGGCAGACTCTGAAAGAGCCTGCGTTTTTGCCGCTGTCGCTGCCGGACAACCGCCATGCATCGTGGCGCGAGCTGCGCATCCAGGTCGATTTCTTTCGCCGCGGAGGGCATCAGGTCGCCGAGAAGACGGGCATCTTTTCGCCCAAGTTCCGGCTCAAGTCCAACCTGTCCGGTGACCAGTTTCTGGCGTTTGCACGCTCGCATCGGGACGCCGATGTGTGCTTCGTCAACGTGTTCCCGACCATGCCTTACTACTCCTACAACGTCTGGATGCAAGGCGAGGCAGCGCATCCGGGGCTGGTGCAGCGGGCCCAGCGCCTGCTGGCCGCCGCCGGGCTGGACTGGGACCTGTCGAAGACGCCTCGCCACCACCGTGGGCACCTGTGTTACGGCAACTTCTGGGTCGGCACGCCAGCCTTCTGGCAGGCATACGTGGGCGAGGTGCTGGACCCGGTGGCGCGGTTTCTCGAAACCTGCCCGCAGGCTCCCGAGGCGCGGGCGGTGTTCGAGTCCGCGCCCTACCTGGTGGAGGCGCCCTTCCTGCCCTTCATCGCGGAGCGGCTTTTTTCGACCTTCGTGTCCCGCCGCCCCGATATCCGGACGGCGCCGTTTCACCCGGTGGGTCATGACCCCTTGGCGAATTGCAGCAGCGCCTTCCGGCGGGAGGTGGTGCAGCACCTGCGCGCGCGTGTGGACGAGGCCGATGCGGCGAATCATTTTCCCGAATCGCTGATCCGGGAGCAGGCCCTGTTCTCCAAGCTGTCGACGATGTACCACCACCTGCATTTCCAGCTGCACAGCCACCCGCATCTGGTGCCAGAAGAGATGCCGCCATCCGGCAGCGAGGTGCCTGCCGCTCCGCCTGTGGAGGGCGCTACGGGATGAGGCCGCGCATCGAGGCGATTTCGCCCGAAACGGGGAAGCGCTTGCCGAGACTGGGTGTCGGGGCGATCTTCAAGGACGAAAAACCCTACGTGATCGAATGGCTCGCGCACCACCGTCTGCTGGGTGTCGAGCGGTTTTTTGTGGCCGATAACCAGAGCACTGACGGCACCACCGAATTGCTGGAGGCCCTGCAGGCCTGTGGTTTTCTGGCTTGTCACCGATTTCCCAGTCCGGAGGGGCGTGGGCCCCAGTTGCCGGCCTACCGGATGCTGTTGGAGACGCACGGGCACGAGGTGGAGTGGCTGGCCTTCATCGATGCCGACGAATTCATCTGGCCCATGGGAGAAGAAGACTCGTTGCCGGCGTTTCTGCAGCAACTGGCCGAGCGCCGGCCCCAGATGGGCGCCCTGGTGCTGAACTGGGCGTCGTACGGTTCCGACGGCCAGCTGCACCAGGCGCCGGGGCTGGTGGTCGAGCGCTTCACCCGGCATGCCCCTCGCGACCATTTCGCCAATGTGCCGGTCAAGACGGTCTTTCGTCCAGGCGACTTCGAAGGGTTCACGTGTTCGCACAACGTGCAACTGGCACCGGGACGCAGCCACCTCCATGCAGACGGCCAGCCGCGCCAGACCCATCCCGACTATCTCGACATTCCGGAAAAGCGCTACATCCGGAGTGAACGGGTGTGCTGGGAGGGCTTTCGCATCAACCACTACGTGATCAAGTCCTACCAGGAGTTTGCGCAACGCAAGCGCCGCAAGGGGCGCGTGTTCGTGCCCCGGCCTCTGGGACAGAGCTATTTCCTCTGGCACGACAACAACGATCAGCACACGCCTGTGGCGCCCGGTCACCTGGAACGTTTGCGTGCGGAAATGGCCCGCATCGAGGCGGCGCTGACGGCCGTCGGCTGGGTGGACGGGGATCGGGATGCCGGGGCGTGTGAGTCCCTGCGCCCTCCGTTCGGTGGGCGGGTGGGCCGTGTGATCCGCACGGATGCCGGCTTGCACCTTCGTGGCTGGTGCCAGGCCTGGCACCACGCGCACGTCCAGGGGTTGGTGGCCGTGGTCAATGGCCAGGTGCATCGGGTGCCGTTGTTCGAGCCGGCCCCCTTGCTGGCGGCGCACCAGCCTGCGCCCGCCCTCAAGGGTCCACAGAAGTACCTGAATCCCCAGGCGCCGGAGGGCAGTGGCTTTCGGGCCTTTGTTCCCCTCGATCCGGCGGTCGTCATCGGCACGCTGGACATTGCGGGGCTGCTACCGGATGGGGGGCTGACCGAACCGCTGGAACAGGACGCGCCAGCGTCTTAACAGGCTGTTGAATTTCGCTCCCATAAAACCTGGCATTCAGGAGCATCGTTGTAGATACTGACTGCTCGCTCAACAAGGAGTCCAGACGATGCGAGGTTCAGACGCGATGCAGGAGTCATTGTTCAC
>Ga0067045_1002578_pt1 | contig 72308 bp, 50 predicted proteins | sample TerdegcTABiofilm_FD_59184 | JGI IMG/M metagenome (GOLD analysis project Ga0067045, IMG submission 59184) | Combined Assembly of (Gp0054472, Gp0054536) Wastewater bioreactor microbial communities from Singapore -Terephthalate degrading...
CCTGGGTTTCAACTTCCTTGATTATCGCAATTTTTTCTTCAATACTCCATGTTCTTTTCATAACTCAAAATTAGTGTTCTTTTTCACTAATCGAGTCCAGTCTTTTAGGGGGCTAGAACATTCATAACTCAAAATTAGTGTTCTTTTTCACTAATCGAGTCCAGTCTTTTAGGGGGCTAGAACACTTTTAGCCACTGATTCACGAATAATTCTTATCAAGTTTCACCTGTCATTCGTGCATTCGTGGCTTGTATATTTTAGCCACTAATTCACGAATAGTTCTTATCCATGTTTTGCCTGTCATTCGTGCATTCGTGGCTTATGTTTGTTAGCCAATGATTCTCGAATAGTTCTCATCCAGGTTTCTCCTGTCATTCGTGCATTCGTGGCTTGTATATTTTAGCCACTAATTCACGAATAGTTCTTATCCATGTTTTGCCTGTCATTCGTGCCTTCGTGGCTTGTATATTTTAGCCACTAATTCACGAATAGTTCTTATCCATGTTTTGCCTGTCATTCGTGCATTCGTGGCTTATGTTTGTTAGCTACTAATTCACGAATAGTTCTCATCCAGGTTTCTCCAGTCATTCGTGCATTCGTGGCTTTTTCTTTTCAAATCTAATAGTAAGTAAACAAATTCATTTACACACCTACTGGGATAGTATAAAATTAAGAGGCCACCTGAATACAAGTGGCCTCCTGGGTTATTAAGTTTGTATGTGTTAACGTATGAGCGTAACAGCACCACTGCGGGTGTACTCTATTCCCGGTGAAATGGTACCCTTGCCTTGATAAATCACCTTCCAAACGTAAACTCCGGAAGGACACAATTCGCCATTCATGTCGCGGCCATCCCATCCCTTGGTGATGTCATCGGTCTGGAATACCAACTGTCCATTACGAGCGTATATGTACATTCTGAATTTTACGGTTTCATCGGTAGTAACCACCTTGAAGGTTTCATTCAGCCCATCGGCATTGGGGGTGAAAGCAGTGGGAGCCCACAGATAACCTTCACAAAGCTGCACCTTGATGGTGTCAATTCTGGCACAACCGTCGTTAGAAACTTTCACCCAATATGTGCCGTTCTCCGAGACTTTATAAGTGCGCTTACGCGTACCGTCCTGCCATTCATAATACCAGTTGCCATCGCCGCCACCGGCATCAAGCACAATAGGTTCGCAAGTAAAGAGGTAAAGGTCTTTACCCAGGTTTACATACGGAGCCGGATAGACTGGCAGGTGGTAGGTTGTTGAATCAACACAGCCTGAACGGGAAGTACCTATTACAGTATAGGTGGTTGTATGTTTAGGTTGGGCTTTCATTAAATCACCGGCTATGGCGGTCAATCCTGTAGCGGGTTTCCATTCGTACGTTGCAGCTCCTGCAGTTGCTATCATTACACTCGAGTCGGAGCAGATGGCTGTATCAGCAGGGTAGAATGTGATTACAGGAAGTGGGTTGATGTACAGGGTAAGCGTGTCAGAATAGATTCCGCAAGGTGAGAGACCCTGAGCATGTAAGGTGAGTTTCACTTTTTCGCTGACTTCAATGTCCTCAGGTCCGGGAATATAGACAGGTGCCAAAAGGGTGGAATCGTTGAATGTACCCGTCCCTGTGGTAGTCCACCAAACATTGGTGTAATTGACTGCAGTAGCCCGGGTAATTTGGTACGAGGCTTTTTCGCAAACAGAATCAATTCCTCCGGCAAAAACAATAGGTGCCGGCACTACATCCACTGTGAAGGAATTGCAATCCGAAATTCCGCATATATTCTCAAACCTTGCATAGTAAGTGGTTGTAGTGGTAGGAGCTGGTATAGTCAACGGATTTCCGGTACCTATTTGAGTACCTGCACAAGCACCGGTGAACCAACGTAAGGTATCTCCATTGCCACCGGCTGCCGTGAGGGTGATAGGCAAACCATAATCGCTGCAGAATCCGTTGGTATCGACCGTAATTACCGGAGGTGCAACGGGTGTATTCACTTTAATGGTGATGCTATTCCAGGATGAAACTCCACAGTGATTTTCCCATCTTACATAATAGGTTGTTGTTGTATCAGGAGCGAATAAGTTGAAGGGTTGGCCTGTAGCGAGCAAATTATAATTTACTCCATCGAAGCCATACCACCTCAGGAATTCACCATATCCACCGTAAGCCATCAGGGTGATATCTTCCACAGCTCCCTGGCAGAAGTTATTGGTGTCAGCCCAAACAGCAGTAACTGGCTTGGGAACATCCACAACTACGGTAAATGCCAGACATTCGCTGGTGCTGCAGTGATTTTCCCAACGGGCATAGTAAGTTGTGGTTTTGACAGGAGCAGGGATTGTAATAGTAGTACCTGTTCCAATCTCAAGACCACCGCAGCTATTGGCAAACCAACGCAGTGTATCTCCATAACCCGAAAGTGTGTCTCCATAGCCTCCGAAAGCAGTCAAGGTGATGTTTGGAACTGTATTGGGGCAGAAGTAGTTAGTGTCTACCGTTATGAGAATAGGTGGTTGAGCTTGGGGTATAACCAGAACAGTTACCGTATCGCATGAAGTAACACCGCAATGATTTTCCCATCTTGCATAATAGGTAGTAGTAACACTGGGAGAATTGATTTGAAGCATGGAACTTGTTCCTATGGAGTTGGTACCACAAGCATTAGCAAACCAATTGATTTGTTGACCGTAACCACCGGCAGCATAAAGTTTAATTTTACCGGGATCATCGAAGCAAATGATAGGTTTATCAACCCAAACCGAATCGAGAGGCAAGGGTTCATCTACAATCACCTTTATGCTATCGCAAGCTGATTCACCGCATGCATTGATATAGCGGGCGAAATACCAGGTGGTAGTGTCGGGTGCAGGAATGCGTAATTCGGTTCCTTTGCCTATGTATTCTCCGTTGCAGCTATTTTCAAACCACTGCAAGGTATCTCCTAATCCACCAAAGGCATTGAGTACAATTATCCCATTGTAAGCCTGGCAGAAGTAATTGGTATCTACCGTCAGTGAGTCTGGTTTTACAGGTTGAGGAATAACAGTAATGGTCACCGGAGTGCAGGCTGAGGGGCCGCAGTCGTTAACCCAACGGGCATAATAAGTAGTGGTTTGGGTCGGAGCATTGATTAATAAGGGGTTAGTGTTCGATACCACTGTGCCGCCACATGAACCTTCAAACCATTCTATATAATTACCCGAACCGCCCGTAGCCGTGAGGGTAACGATGCCTACCGTTCCGGCGCAATAGTTATTGTTGTCGAGGGTTATGGTATCAGGTGGCAAGGCTAAAAGATTAACGGTAACAGTAATGCTCTGGCAATCAGATGTATCGCAATTATTAATCCAACGGGCATAATATGTGGTTGTAGTATCTGGAGCAGGGAGGGTGATTTGCTGCTGGTTTCCAATAGGTTGGCTACCACATTCATCTGCATACCATTCTACAAAGTCACCGCTACCACCCCAGGCTTCAAGTGTTATTGAAGGAACCGTACCCTGACAGAAGTTATTATGATTTACGGTAAGCGAGTCGGGCGGTGTAGTAAGCGGGAAAACATTTACCGTAACACTCTGACAAGCCGACGGCCCGCATCCAGTTTCCCAACGGCCAAAGTACGTAGTGGTTGATTGAGGAGCTGCAATCTTCAGGGGATTGCCACTGCCTACAAAAGTGCCTCCACAACTTTCACTGAACCACTTGAATATTTGACCACTACCACCAATACCCGTGAGGGTTATGCTATCTACGCTTTGGCTGCAGAAGTTATTGTGGGAGCTCATTACGAGTTGGGGAGCCACAGGATAATGTATAATGTTAATCTGGATTGAAGCACATTCACTTACCCCACATTGGTTTTCCCATCTTGCATAATAGATGGTTGTATCTGCCGGTGAAGGAATTACGATATTCTGTCCCTGGCCAATATAAGTTCCACCACAACTTCCACTGTACCATTTAACTACATTACCCGATCCACCTATAGCATATAAAGTAATATTAGGAATCGTTCCAGTGCAGAAGTTATTTGCAGAAGCTACTATAGAATCGGGAGCCACAGGCAATGGATAAACGCTGGTACTTTGGGTTTGCTGGCCCGAACAGCCATTGGGGTCAGTATAAGAATAGGTTATCTGATATGGTCCACCAACTCCCGCTGCAGCAGGGTCAAAAATTCCGGTTCCATTACCATAATCAGTAACGCCGGTTCCTGTAAACGAACCATAAGGTTTATGGCTACCGGACAGTATTACGGGACCATTATTCAGGCAATAGCCAGCGGCTAAGGTATTGAAGCTTACTTGAGGTAAGGGGGCAACATTTACCTGATAATTTATCGAGTTAGAGCATCCAGTTGGGTCAGAATATGAATAGGTAATGGTATAAGGTCCACCAACTCCTGCTGCTGAAGGATTAAAGAGCGCTTTGCCTATAAGTAAATCGGTAATCCCAGGTCCGGAGAATGTACCTAAGGGAGCCATATTTCCCGTTAATGTATCCGGCGTTGCATTTACACAATAGATAGGATCAATTCCACTGACACTGAGCTCTGGTAAGGGAAGTACCTCTGTTGTATCACTAAAGCTGGCCATGCACGCATTGTTGTCGATATAAGTGTAGGTGATCACATGAGGTCCTCCTATACCTGCCTGATCGGGGTAGAAGCGTGCTTTGCCGTTTCCAAGGTCTAATATACCCGGGCCGGAGAAAGTACCGTAAGGTACATGGCTACCCGTAAGTAGTGCAAAGGGTGAATTTACACAATAAGTTGGAGCAAGGCCCGTGAAATAAACGTTGGGTAGCGGATTTATCACTACGGTCTTGGTTTGCCAGTTAGTACATCCATTGTTGTCGGTATAAGTATAGGTTACCTGATGGGTACCCACTCCGGCTACAGAAGGATCGAAGGATGCAGTACCGTTGCCATTATCTGTAATTCCCGGACCACTGAAAGTTCCAAATGGAGCCTTATTACCAACCAGTGTTACCGGATTGGCATTAACACAGTACATAGGGTTAAGCCCGGTAAATGAAACTATTGGGAGGGTGCGTACAAGGGTAGTTTGGGTTTCACTGGCTGAGCATCCGTTTGCATCAGTGTAACTGTAGGTTATAGAGTAAGGCCCACCTGCACCTGCTGAAGCTGGATTGAAGTAAGCAGTACCGTTACCATTATTTGTGATTCCGGGGCCAGAGAAGGTACCTAGGGGAACCATGTTACCTACAAGAGTATCCTGGTCTTCATTGAGACAGTATTCGGGCATAAGACCCGTAAATGTTGCTACCGGTAGCGGGTTAACCGTTACGAATTTGGTTTTGGTATCTGAACAGCCATTGGGATCTGTATAAGAGTAACTTACAGGATAAGGTCCACCTACACCTGCAGCCTGAGGATCAAATATGGCCTGACCCAGTCCGATATTGGTAACTCCAAGACCAGCAAAGAAACCTTGCGGTGCATGATTTCCGGTAAGGGTCACAGGATTGGCATCAATGCAATAGTTATCGAGTAGGCCTGCAAAATCAACAATGGGTAATGGAACTACTGTGACAGTCTTTGTGGCAGAATTTTCACAACCCCAATTATCTGAATAAGTATAGGTGATTTGGTGCGTACCTACTCCGGCAACAGCAGGATTAAAGGTAGCCATGCCATTGACCGATGAAGTAATTCCCGGCCCTGTGAAAGATCCCTGTGGTGCCATGTTACCTGTAAGTGTTACAGGAGTTGCATTGATGCAATACGTATTGGCTAACCCTACAAAGTTCACAAAGGGCAAGTCGTGAACGGTTGTGTTTTGGATATCTGTTTGCGAGCAACCGTTTGAGTTGGTGTAGGTGTACGAAATTTGGTAGGGGCCACCCACACCGGCCATGGATGGGCTAAACCAGGCAGTGCCATTGCCATTGTTTACAATTCCCGGACCGCTGAAATATCCATTGGGGGCCTGGTTACCCGTTAGTAATACATTATTTCCGTTTACGCAATAGTTTGGATCCAGGCCACTAAAGAATACTGTTGGTTGAGGATATACCGTAACTGTAAGGAATGCACAGGGGGATACACCGCAGGCATTTTCCCAACGGGCATAGTACACTGTGGTTGAAGTGGGGGCTGGTATGGTAATAGATGTACCAGTACCTACAACATTAGTACTTCCACAATAACCTGTAAACCACCTCAGCGTTTGCCCGTTTCCACCTAATGCGTTTAGGGTAATGGTAGGTATTGTACCAGCGCAGAAAAAGTTGTTGCTGACAGTGATAGTGCTTGGGGGCTCGGGGTTTTGAATTACCACAATAGTTACCGAATCACATGCAGAGATTCCGCAGGAATTTTCCCAATAAGCATAGTAGGTTGTAGTAACTGTCGGAGGATCAATTAATATAGAGTTTCCAATGCCAACGGTATTGCCTCCACAGCTATTGGCTGACCATTTTAAAACATCTCCTGAACCTCCTGTTGCGGTAAGAGTAATTGGATCAGTATGATTGAAACATATGGGATTTGCACTTGCAGATACGCTTGTTGCTGGCTGTGCCAGTGGTGTTACATCAATTGTAACCGAAGCACATGCTGACGCTCCGCAAACTGATTCCCAACGAGCATAATATGTAGTAGCCGAAGTCGGAGCCGGAATAGTGAGAGGTGTACCTGTTCCAATCTCCTGTACACCACAACCATTTATATACCATTTTAAAATCTCACCTTGGCCACCGGCTGCATTTAAAGTAATGTACGCTGTTCCTTCGCATATGGGATTGGGCGTAGCAGTGGCCAGTGTAGGAGCAACAGGTAGATCGATCACATGAACCGTAACCTCGGCACAAGTGCTTGCTCCACAAGCATTTTCCCACCTTGCAAAATAGGTTGTAGTAATATCTGGCGAGGGAATAGTAAGCGGATTACCCGTTCCCACCAGTGTACCACCACAAGAAGCCGTATACCATGCCACATAATCACCTGAACCACCTGTTGCTGTCAGCACAATGTTACCGGGATCAGTTGTACAGAAATAATCGCGATTAACAGAGGCAGAAACAGGCGGGGTGGGGAAGGGGAATTGATTGGTTAAAGTAAATTGGCTATTCAGTTCACAAAGATTAGCATCTTTAATAAACACCCAATACGTTCCGGCTTGGAGGTTGAGTAGGTCTTCTGTTGTGGCCCCTGTACTCCAGAGATAGTTATAAGGTAGGGTTCCACCTCCCACCGTTAAATTAATAGAACCTTCATTTCCTCCAAAGCATAGAGCATTTTGAATTACTGGAGGTGTAGGAACAGCCACCTGGTTGAGTCGGGTAAGGAATGAATCATCCATACCCTGTGAAATAAGGTTAGTACCTCCAAAGGCAGCAGTTGAGCCAAAGCTACCTCCCAGAGCCAGGTTTTTATCTGGTCTTACTGCAATTGCCATAGCTGAATCAGGTGCAGTACCACCTGCTTGTTGCGACCATACCCTATAGCCGGCAGCATTATATTTTACTACAAATATGTCGCTACTGCCAGCACTGGTTAGGGTTTTATCGCCTAAGGTCATGCTATTGCGGAATGCTCCGGCAACATATACATTGCTAAGTGCATCTAATGCAAGGGCTTTTGCATTATCGATGCCAGATCCGCCAATATTGCGCAACCACAAAGGATTACCCCCTTTATCGTATTTTGCAACAAATGCATCCTTTAATCCATTGGATACCAAATTAAGAGTACCGAAAGTGGCGTTTCCTTCGAAACTTCCGGCCAAATAGATATTTTGGGAATAATCCGTCCGAACGGCTCTGGTGAGGTCATTGCCGGTTCCTCCGGCTTTCCGTACCCATTTCAAATTGCCTATTGGACTATACTTCGCAATAAAGATGTCGTTGTTTCCTGAGGAGGTAAGTGTAGATGTTCCAAATTGAGCGGAGCTTTGGAACCGTCCGGTAATTATTGCATCTTCAGCCACATCAATGGCTACACTATAAGCCATGTCTTCTGAAGTTCCACCTGCATTTTTCACCCATTGTAGATTGCCTTCAGGATTAAGTTTCATGATAAAGGCATCATCTCCTCCATTGCTGATAACCGGGGTGTTGCCAAAAGTGGAAATTCCTTGAATGGATCCTGCTATCCAGGTATAACCTCCTTCTGTTGAGGTGATTGCATTTCCATGGTCGTCGAAGAAACCTCCGAAATTTTTCACCCATTGGAGGGTACCGTTATTGTTGTATTTGGCCACAAAGATGTCGTTTGAGCCATTTGAGTTAATTTGAGTTGAGCCAAACCATGCCATTACCTCAAATGAACCAGTAAGGTAAATGTTACCTAGGCTATCGAGGGTCAGGCTTCTGCCTATGTCATTCAGACTACCGCCAGCCTGACGAATCCAGCTCAGATTGCCGGCATTGTTGTATTTAGCCAGGAAAATGTCATCTCCTCCCATGCTGGTAAGATTCTGGGTTTGGAACGAAGCTGTTCCCTGAAATTTTCCTGTGATGTATGTATTTCCATAGCGGTCAGTTTTTATGTCGTAAATCATATCGTTACCGGGTCCGCCTTGTCGTAATACATTGCTGAATGTTGTGGTGTCGTGAACAAAGGCCAGTACATCAGGCTCGCCAATTTCAAAAGTTTTCTTTTCGCGGCAATTGTTGGCATCGCGTATGTAAACGCTATAATACCCAGGTGCCAGGTTGCTGAGATCCTGGGAGTTGGCTCCGTTGTCCCATCTGTAAGTTATTGGAGCTGTAGCTCCCTCTAAGGTGAGATCAATTGCTCCATCATTATTTCCATTACATGAAATGTTTGTAATTAAGGCATTGACAGCGAATTTTTGAATCACCTGCAGCGTAACGATATCACTGTCGTAAAAACCGCAAGTAGCACTGGTAACCCTGCAGAAATACTGTCCTGCATCGGCAAAGGCCACAACTGGAATAGCGTATACCTGAGATGTTGCTCCGGGTATGGGCTGATTGTTGTGGTACCATTGCAGCGTAATGTTATCTCCTACAGGGATAATTCTGAAGCTTACTGAATCATTTTCGCAGCGGGTTTGCGCTATGGGTTGGGTTGCTACGCCGGGTAAAATATTAACCCAGACGTTAATACTAATCGTCCAAGCTTCACCACAGGTATTCCAGATATGACACCTGTATATACCCCTGTCGGCAACAGAAATAGCCTGGAATTGATAGGAGGCCTGATTAGCTCCTGCAATGGTATTTCCGTCTTTATACCATTGATAATACAAAGAATCACCCGTAACTCCGAAGTCCAGCGAAACGAAATCACCTTCACAGGCATTAACATCAGAGGGTTGCTGGGTAATTACAGGTACCCTGTTCACCGAAACTTTGGCTTGTTGGGTCATGATGCTTCCGCACCGGGTAGTAAGGTAGCATGTGTAGTTTCCCGTTTGGCTATATTGAATATTGGTAAGGGTATAAGTGTTTGAGGTAGCCCCTGGAATATCAATTCCTTCGAGCTGCCACTGATAATTGATAGAATCGCCTAATGCAGTTACAGAAAGGGTGTAGTTCTGGCCCTCGCATGTGGAAATGCCTTGGGGTTGTTGTGTGATTATTGGAATAGTATTTACCCATACCCAAACAGCATTACTCCATACAGTACCGCAATTGTTCTGAACACGGCACTGATATAATCCTCTGTGAGAGTAATTGACAGGATTAAATTGTAATACAGCAGAGTTTGCACCAGGTAATGGATTTCCGTCCTTAAACCATTGATAGGATAAAAAGTCACCTGTGGCAGCAACTTGTAAAATTACATTGTCACCAGCACAAGCTTTATGGTTAGTGGGGTTTAATGTAATGGAAGGAGGAACGTTCATGTATAGGGTAACCGTTTGAGTGTTTACCGTACTGCAGTGGTTCCAAATTTTGCAATAATAGGTACCCATATGGCTTCCCTGAACAGGATTAAAGGAAAGGATATTACTCGTGGCCCCGGGGAGCGGAGAACCATCTTTATACCATTGATATTTCAAGCGGGTACCTGTGGCAACAACTACAAACGATTCTGCATTACCTATGCAAGTTGAAATATTCTGTGGCTGCTGAATAATTTGAACCGGCAGGTCAACACTTACAAAGGCAGTATCAGTGAATACTGTGTCGCAGTTGTTTGCTAACCTGCAATAATATGCTCCTGTATCCGAAACATTAATGTTGTTTAGAGTCAGTAGGTTAGATGTTTTGCCAGGCAATATATTGCCATCTTTAAACCATTGAAAGTCGGGCAAAGCAGACCCCAATGCCAGAATTCCTACTTCGAGAGTTTCTGTATTTCCAAGGCAAGTCAGAACGCTCACCGGATCCACAATAACGGTGGGATCGATATTGGCAAATAGATTGGCTGGTTCGCTTGTTACGTCACCGCAATTGTTATGAATATAAACTTGATATTCTCCGATATCACTTAAAGTGACAGGATTGAAAACAAGTGTAGGTTGCGTGGCTCCTGGTATGTTGTTTCCATTGAATATCCATTGGAATTTCAATGAATCACCTGTATAGTTTAGAGTGAAAACATTATAATCTCCTACACAAGTTAGCAAATCAATGGGTTGTTGCGTTATTACGGGGGGTATATTGATGTTAAGATTGGCAACATTCGACATTAGCGAACCGCAGGTATTATAAACCAAAACCGTGTAATTGGCAGTATCGGAGTAACCTACAGGATTGAAGGTAAGTGTAGGATTTGTGGCTCCCGGAATGGAAAATCCGTTTTTAACCCACTGATAATACAAAGAATCTCCGGTGGCTGATACAATAAATTGTACTGACTGGCCGGTACATGTATTTATATTGGACGGTTGTTGAACGATAGCAGGAACAATGTTAACATTTACGCGGGCTGCTGTAGTATAAGCGGTTCCACATGTATTATAAACCCTGAGCCGGTAGCTTCCCGTATCAGCATATTGGACATTTGTCTTGGTATATACGGGATTTACAGCCCCTGCAACACTGGTCCAAGTGGGATTTAATGCATTTCGAAATTCCCACTGGTAATTAAGAGAATCACCTGTGGCAGCCCCGGAAAGTGTAAAGCTTGAACCAATACAGGTGGAGTATTTTTTCGGGTTAAGGGTAATAGCTGGTGGAATGTTGATACTTAACCTGGCGTTATTTGAAATAACCTCCCCACATGTATTATAGATCCTGACAGAGTATCTTGCAGTATCTGCATAAGTTACAGGGTTAATAGTAAAGGTTGAATTGGTAGCTCCCGCAATGGGTATACCATTCTTTCTCCATTGATATTTGAGCGAATCGCCGGTGGCTGTGACGGAGAAAGTAGCCGAATATCCAGGGCAAGATGATATTTTTACTGGTTGCTGTGTGATTACAGGTACCAAATTGACCGTTAATTCAGCTGGCTGGGACAGCTGACTTCCGCAGTTGTTGAATACCAGGCAGGTATAGCTCCCTAAAGTAGCCGGTGTCACTGGATTTATTATCAAGGTAGAATTGGTAGCTCCAGCAATGTCAACCCCATTGCGTCTCCATTGGTATTGTAAAGAGTCGCCGGTTGCTATTACAGAGAAGCTTGCTGTGCCTCCCAAACATGAACTGTATTTCACCGGATGTTTGACAATGACGGGCAAAATATTGATGTTTAGGGTTCCCGCAGCGCTATATACCTCGCCGCAATTGTTCCAAATCCTGCATACATAATCCGCAGTATCAGTGTATTGAATGTTATTCAATGTAAGGTTGGGCCCATTGGCTCCGGGTATTATATTTCCGTTTTTAAGCCACTGATATTGCAAACTATCACCACTTGCTATCACCGTGAAAGTAACTGTCTGGTTTAAACAAGCAGAAATATCCCAGGGATTTTGGATGATAGCCGGTGGAATATTCATATTGAGCAATGCATTTTGAGATACTGCATTACCGCAATTATTGTGAACTTCTAAATAATAATTACCCGTATCAGCATATAAAGCAGGAGTAAAAGCAAGGCTGTTTAAATTAGCTCCCGGTATGGGTGCACCATTTTTAAACCATTGATAAATCAGCGAATCTCCGGTAACTCCAACTGTAAATAATGCATTTTGCCCGTTGCATATGCTCAGGCTATCTGGCTGAGATACAATAACAGGCGGGATATTCATGTTGAGATGTGCGTTTGCACTCATAATACTGCCACACGTATTGTATATATTGACCGTGTAATTGGCAGTATCGCTGTATGTAGCTGGCGTAAATGCAAGAGAGGAATTGGTAGCTCCTGGTATGCTAATTCCATTTTTATACCATTGATAATATAATGAGTCTCCTGAAGAAGTTACTGCAAACAGAGCATTTTGACCATTGCAAATACTTAGGCTATCAGGTTGATTGGTGATGCTTGGTGGAACGTTTATGGTAATTTTTACCGTTGAACTGGTCGCAAAACTGCAGGTATTTGAAACTGTGCAATAATAACTACCTGTATCAGCGTAGGTCATTCCGGTAATAGTAAGCACCGGGGTATTTGCTCCTGAAATATGTGATGGTATGTCAACTATAGGAGTCCCATTGAAATACCATTGATAAGTAAATGGAGATGAGCCTGTATTATTGATGCTTAATTGGACATTATTACCGGGACAGGTGCTTACTTTAACAGGTTGAAGCGTAATCACGGGATTGAACAGAATAGTAACATTCGCTCCCTGACTTAGAGTAGTTCCGCACGCATTGCTGACTTCACAAGTATATATTCCTCCATGAGTGGCATCGACGTTAGGAATAGAAAGTGTATTTGAAGTGGCGCCTAAGATGGGATTACCATTGTGGTACCATTGATAACTGTAAGGTGATAGACCAGAAGCTGTTGCTGTGATATTAAGACTGGTTCCTTCACAAATATTGAATGAATAGCTGTTGAGAATAACATCGGGGATACTATATTTTCTAACAGCCAATTTATTGGGTGAACCGCTGCATCCAAATTCATTAAATTCCACGACAAAGAGTGTATCCGTGGTCATTGAGTTACTCCAGGTTACGCTAATATGGGCAGCCGAATCGTAGAGGTAGGTTATAGCACCTGTTCCATATTTCAGACTCCATACATACCGTGAGCCTGGCGTGCTATCCACGCGATATAACTCAGTTGAATTAATACAGACGGAGTCGGGGTTTATTGTAGAATTTTGAGCTTGAATAGGCCGACTCCCTGTGAAAACTAATAATAACCACAATAAAGCGAGTAAATGTCTGTACTTCATGAATTTGTTTCGGTTTGTTGTTTTATTAGTCATATAAGCAATAGGTTCAGTTTGGATTTTGGATAGTAAATTTTTCAAAAACATTGGTCAAACAAATTTATTACAAAATTTCTGCTTTTCATTACATTAGAATACAAATTATACGATAAAAAATCAGTTATGTTTTATCAGGAGAGGTCCAGGTCGGGGATGAATGGTCACTAATGCACTATCTGAGGATATGCAATTATTTTCGTCGGTAACCTGAACCCAATATTCTCCACTTTGCATAACAGTCAGTGTTTGCTGAGTGGACCCATCATTCCATAAATAAGCCCTGTAGCCATCACCTGCATTTAGAGTAATTTCATCACCTAAACATGCAAATCTATCTCCTCCTAAATTTGGGGGATTAACAGGGTAATGAGCTATATTAATGGTATCGCTTAATGTACACAGCTCCTGTGTAACAGTAACATAATAAGTTCCGGGAATGGATGTAACAATGGATTGTGTAGTATCTCCTGTATTCCATAAATAGGATGTCATTCCATGGCCAGCATCAAGAGTAACTGATGTTCCCGGACAGAAGCTAAAGTCAGGGCCGAGGTAAAGGCTACTATAATCGCTAAAATATCCATATTCTGAGCTTCCGCCCAGTTTATTTAAAATCCCTAAATGAAATGCTCCCAGCGTATTTTGGATTAAATTTGATCCAGTGGGTAATAATGCGGTAGAATTCAATTCTTTACGTGCATAAACCCAAACGTTGGAGGTACCTGGCACAGGATTAAAATCGCTGGAGGTTATAATAGCTGGATTCCCATTGACCAGAAAGCCTCCTTTAAATTCATTTCTGGTTAAAAGCATAAGGGCAAAATCGAGATTACTGGTACGATTAAACCCTATTTGGGTACTACCCGTGCAGGTAATATGGGGCACCATAGCACTCCCTAATTCATCATAGTGTCCCGAAATATGATATACATATACAGGTTTGTCGGTAAGTATATAATATGCATCTTGGTTCATTGCCTGCCAAAAGGTTTCTCCTTTTTGGAGCGTTGCAGATGCTACTGAGGATCCGTTTAAATAAACATTCGTATTATCTTGTGTAGCAAGTATATAAAATTTTTCGAAATTTTCCGTACCTGAATAAGCAAAACCTTTCACTACGATAAACTCTATACCCAGTAAATTAACGGGAAGAATTTGATCCCCTACCAAATCATAGCCCCCTACAGTAATTCTTGGGCGCAGACTGTCGTCCATAATTGTAACTGCAATGGGTTTATTGCTTGTGATGTGTGAACCTGCCAGTGTATTTGTTATTGCACTCCCTACACATTTTACAGAATAGGTTTGCCCTCGCTGCAGGGTTACAGTCCAAGTGGAATTTTTAGCGTGCCCTACAACATCATCTGTAACAGTAATTGTAACAATGGTATTGTTTTCGGTGGCGACTATATCGAAGGCTTCTTTTCCAAACTGATTAGGATAATGAAATTGGGAGGGAATATAAAATTCAGTACCCAGTGCGTTTTTACCTTTCAATGGAAAAATATCGGGGTTTACATCGCTGGCAACCTCATAATAGGCAGTGACAAGTGTGGATGAGACTAATTTTAATCCATAGTTTAATATTTGATTTGGTGGTTGATTTTCAATGATATTTTTTTGTGGAGTAAGATTAATGCTTCCTGTAGTACCAGCAGGAACTACTAATGTTTGTGTGGTGAAAGCAGGATTAGCTGGCTGAGTAAGCTGCACTGTTGCCGGCTGCGACATGGTAGAAATTCTAAGATACATGGGACTATCGCCATGGGCCGCATCGGCATCCGGAGCAACAAACCAAAATAGGGAGTCCTGTTGCCCGACAGCTTCTTTGCTTATAAGAACAAAAACACCAGCTGCAATCACAAAAAGTAGTGTTTTAAGCCTAAACATTATTGGTTTTAATTGTAGACAAAGGTTGAGTTCTGAAGGTTGGCTAAATTACATTTTTTTTGGGCTGGTGCTGGAAATTTAGTGTATTAAGAATCAATATTGAATTTATGCGGATTATCCCATGTGTTATGAAGGGAAGTTTTTGAGAGAGGTTATCTATGGTGTATTAATTTCGGTACAGGCAGGGGATGAACAATTATCTGGATACTATCAGCGTTTTGGCAAGAATTGAAAGCAGTAACAGTAACAGTGTATGTGCCACCTTGCGTCACAGTAATTGTAGGTGTGGTTTGACCTGTGTTCCATAAATAGGATGCATTGCCAGGCGGCGCTGAAAGCACAACCGAAGTTCCCTGACATACACTTTGATCAGGTCCAAGATTAACTTCCGGCAAGGGTAAAACATTGAGTGAAACGGTGGTGTCCCAGGTGCATCCAAATTCATCCCTAAAATAAACAATATAGTTATATATTCCTGAATTTTGTGGAGCAATAATAGCTCCTCCATTGGAATGACTGATAATAAATGGGCCATCAATCCAGGTAGAGTCGATATTTGCAACATATCCCCAGGCCTGCGGCAGCAGATTAGGAGATAAATTAAGTGTCCATTCAAAAATATAACCATTGTCGACGGCCCAATAATCGCAAATTTCAATACTCCAGATGCCATTCAATGGGCAGCCAATGAGGTGCGAAAAATTATTATCAGGGAGATAATATTTCAATTGATTGGTTCTATCTGTGCTATCGAGCCTTGCCTGGCCGGCATTTGCGTTGATGGTTCCAATGTTGGGATAAATCTCACTCCAGCAGTAGTTCCATGGGGTTCCCTGAGGGTTGTTACGGGGGTCGCAACCACTATCAGGTGTACCGGGTATCCCCATATCAGCCCCTCCCCAATGTATATATTTTTTCAACGTATCCGTTTGCCCATTGGGGCACCTTATTACAAAGTTAAGATCGCCCACATACGAATGCTCCATGAACACACATACCGAAAGAATATCTGATGCCGATGTTATAATTTGGTTTGGAAGAAAAGACGTAAAAATGACATCGGTGTTATAACACGGGTGCGCTGGATTGCAATTGGGGCCATCGGGGATAAACATTGTGCTGTCGAACTTTTGGCTTGATATCTGGCTGTATGAATAAGGTACAAAATTCACAAACGATGAGGGTTGAATAGCTGTTGTATCCCCAACACAGATTTGAGGTATAGGATTGACTGCACTTACAGGGTTTTGAGTGACCAAAATACGGGCGATTAACGGGCGGCTGATGCAATTGTTAGTGTCGGTCATGTAAACATTCATTTCGTATCCTCTTGCCGAATCATAACGATGCCAAGCCTGAGGAGTTTGTGTGGTGAGTTGAGTGCCGTCCCCGAAGTCCCATGTATAAATATTTAATGTATCATGCTGCGTGTAGTATTGACCGTTTTGTGGATAAATACCGTATAAAATAAAATGAACAGAATCTCCCAAACAGAGCGGAATATAAAGGAAACTTCCCGTATCAGCCTGTAAAGGTGTTATATTTAGGGTGTCCCAGGCGGCTTCTAATATCTGACAAGGTGTCCGGTTTTCTTCAGTAAATGTCGACCACTGATTAACTCCTTTTTCTTTGTCCTCTGCAGTTTGAGAGAAAATATTTACCCTGATTGAAAGTAAAAATAGTAGGAGAAAGCTGTTAAATATGTGCCTTTTAGTATACATTTGTGAGAAATTCTCACAAATATAAAAAAAGGTTTAATTGTGTTTAATTATCAGAGGCAAAGGTCGCGGATGCTCAATAATATTTAAAGTGTCTGAATTTTGACAACCCTCGAAGTTTGTAACTGTTACGATGTATGTGCCTGCTGTGGAAGTATTTATCGTTTGTGTATTGTTACCAGTGCTCCACTGATAATTTTTAAATCCTGCACCAGCATCCAGTACTGTGGTTTCACCTTCGCAAATATGTTTATCGGATCCAAGGTCCACCACTGGCAATGGCAATAAATTTACAGTAGCCTGTCCGCTAGCGGTTCCGGGGCACAAGCCATTGCTTACACTTACCATTGAATAAATTCCGGCTTCCTTGGCATGAATTATATACGGAGAGGGGCCAGGGTAGTTGTTTACAGGGGGTTGGGCATTGCCATTGATTGCATAAGTAAAGTTATATGGAGGCTGGCCAGAGAGTTCTATAGTCAATTCAAGGCTATCGCCTGTACAAATATCTCCACCACCTTTGAGCACTGCTATTGGGCATAAGGCTTCGGGAGCGAGATAATTTTGAGATAGGAAACATGAGCTGTTGCTCGAGAAAGATGCAGTGAGTGTATGCACTGTTCCGTCGCAGGGAATATTATTCAGCGAAAAGTTTTTAGGTGATACAAACGGAGGAGTAAACGTCTGTGCGGCACCTGAATTATCTGAAATGGTAAGTGTACCTGTGGATGGTGGATTTGTAAAAATTATTTGTCCACTGACATTATATGTATTTGAGGCGGGATTGCATGCAGTAGGATTGGCACTAATGGCTACAACGGAACAGTTGAAAACAATATTACAATTGAGCTGCCCGTTCCCACTGGTTTGATAAAATGTCACTTCAGTAGGTTGGTTGGAGTAATTGGTTAGCAGAAGAATATAGAACTCGCCGGCAATTCCGCCGGTAATATCCGCAAATTCAGGCCCTGTCCCTCCCGCATAGCTGCAATCTTCAACTTTATCGGCTGTTAGGCCTCCTTCACAGGGTGTAGTCGGATGATCAAAGGGTCCCCACAAACAAAAATCTATGTCGCGCGGAGGGGAACTTTCTATTTTGATGGTTACATCCCCATTGTTTTGCATCTGCATGTAAAACCATGCGGGATTGGGTTGGGATGCCAAACAGGCATAGTCGGGCCCAGGTTGCGCACTTCCTGTATTGACTCCCGCTGCATAGCTGATGATATTTGTACTGCAAAAAACCAATGAGTTTTGGCAAGTACTATTTTGTGAGAAAATGTTGTAATGAGAAATAAAAAACAATACTAAAACAAGGAGCCAAATTTTTGGGTTTAAATGGGAGTACATGATCTCAATTGGGGTCTTCTTTTATTGGAGCCGCAAATATAATACCTTATTTTGGTAAATTTTTAACGTCAATTGTGACGAATAAGGGAAGGCCCTGGTACCGGAGCAAATGAGACATGGGAGGATTTGGTTGTAGAGCAAGGATAAAAATTGGTGACTGTGACTGAAAAAGTCCCACCTGGAGGCAATACGTTGATAGATGGTGTAGTAGCTCCTGTGCTCCATAAATAGGTACAACCCAGGCATGGACCTGCCTGGAGCACTACGGCTGAATTACCACATACAGTTGTATCGGCGGGAATATTGACAACAGGAGCGGGGTTTACAGTGAGGTATAATTTGTATGTGGAGTCGCAACCCATTATATTGGTGTAGTTTTGAATATAAATTCCGGAAGCAGTTAGTGTATTACCAAAAAATTGAACAGATTCTCCTTCGCAGATTGACTGATTGCTTTCGAATAAATGAGAGCGACGGTAAGTTAGCGTAATAGGTGCCATTGTTGTGCTTAGCGAATACCACCAGGTGTTAACGGTTTTTACATCTCCATAATTGCATGCACTGGTCCCGGGACATGACCAACCGTGACAACCATTTACATCGTCACAACCATCAAGGTTTACTGTCCCTCCGGGTAATTGTGAATCATCCCAATATACCTTTGGTTTTGTGCCGGTAGGTCTAATCAGGTCTATTTTAAAGCCTGGCCAGCCATTGGGGTTATATTCCACGTCATACATCGGCAAATTTGTCAATCCGTTAATATAAGTTACGGTTATAAAAATAGTTGAACCATTTGCTACGGGTTGACCTAATCCGTTAAGACCATTCCATGTAATAATGTTTTGCATGCCCTCCCTAACCGAGTCTGCCAGCTTGACATCAATCGCCTGGTACCCGGGAGTAGGATCAATATCGAGAAGTATGTCAACCGTGCCACTTTTATTAACCCAAATATTTATATCGAGTGTACCATCACAATCATTGGTAGTGGTAACCTGGGTTACCTCTCCTAAAATACCGGTGGGAAATATGTTTACATCGGGATTATTTAAAAATATTTTGTATTGCTCGTAAGTAAAGTTTCCTGCCCTGGATTTGCGATCCTCGACAAAATTGCCTGTATTGGCACATCCTGTAGGGTTACAGGATACCCTGAAAAAATAGGGTCCCATACCGTTAAAATCAATTTTAGTGACAATCTGGTCGTCAGAGTAGCTATAAAGTGAACCGTAAAAATTGTAGTCTGAACCTCCCTCAGTACTCAAAAACCAGTTTTTTGACCATACACGGCCATTTATCCTCGTATTTGACGCAGTAGTAACCGTAATATCGAAATATAAAAGTTTTTCGTCCTGTGGAAACCAACCGCTTACGCTATAATCGAATTCAAAATAGTAATCTCCCGGAAGGGAGAAAGTATGAGAAAGTGGGTTATACCCTCCTACGCTAATAGAATTGGGACCGATAATGGTCTTGTTGTATGAAGGAATATACCCATTGCCCGAATTAGGGATATTGCCTGAAGCCTGGACAACGCCTGCTGCATTTTTTATAGCCCAGCTAATGGTTTTAGTTGCATTCACTTTTTTAAACCCAAAGAATACTTTTTCTCCGGCAGTAGAGATGGTAACCCACAGCCTGTTATCTGCATCGGCCTGAGGGGTGGCAAAATATCCATATTCATTATTATTTTGCAGACCTTTAGAGAGAACCAATACTAGTTTATTGCTATCTGCCGCATTGGGAATAAGTTCTTTTGTGCCTTCTGCTGTAGCTTTATGAGTGACTATCGTTAATATAAACAAAAGAGTAAATATTGATGCAATTCTCATATGCCTTAATGCTGTCCTAATTAGTTGTGTTTTATAGGTATTGGTCCTGGTCGGGGACTAACGTAAAGATATACACTGTCTGTGGCTGAACAGTCTTGCCTGTTGGTTACCGTAACCGAATAAGTACCTGTGGTGTTTACCGTTATTTGGCTTGTTGTAGCTCCTGTATTCCAATTATAAGTATTATCCGGGTCGAAGCCTGCATCGAAAGTGTAGGTTTCTCCTTCGCAAATTATAATGTCAGGACCTAAATTTACGGATGGAGTCGGTCTAACGGTTACCTGATGAATGTGAACACTATCGCACCCTAACATATTCAAAGAACTATCGTAATAGGTACCGGCTGTTTTGATATAAGTACCACCGATAAGGACACTATCTCCATCGCAAATGCTATAGGTATGCGTATAGGATTCTGACCTTTTATATAAAACCTGAATAGGTACCAATGAGGTACTAACGGCAAACCACCAGGTGTTCACGGTATTTTCGTTGCCAGTACTATATCCCCATGTATGGCACCCGCTCGGATTGAGGCAACCTGTCAGATTAACCGTACCGCCAGGTAAATTAGAGTCGTCCCAAAACACCTTAGGTTTTGGGCCTGCAGGTCTTACCAGGTCCACGATAAATCCCTGCCAGTTATTGCCTCCCTGCTGGCTATATTCTACATCATACAATGGCAGATGGGTCAAGCCATTGACATAAGTAACCTCAATTTGGATATTCGTTCCGCTGGGTACAGGATTGCCCAACCCATCCAGCCCGTTCCAGGTTATTACCGTAGAATCGCCATTATACACCGAGTCGGTAAGGTTAACGTCCTCGGGTTGAACTCCCGGTAAGGGGTTGATTTGAAGAACGATGTCGGCCACCCCTTTTTTATTAACATACATGATTACACTTAGTTCACCATCACATGTATTTACTGTTTTTACACTATCTACGCCCCCAAGAGTTCCAGTGGGGAAAAGGGTAACATCAGGATTATTTAAAAATATTTTGTACGCCGGATAGGTATGGTTACCCGTCACTGATTTTCTGTCAATAAGAAAGTTGCCCGTATTCGATACACCTGTGGGATTACAGGCTACTGTGAAGCGGGCGGGAGCCATCCCGTTGAAATTGATTTGAGTAACAATGCGGTCATTGGTATAAGGAAACATTTGTCCATAAAAGGGATAATTGTTATTGCTCATTAATATCCGCCAGTTCTTTGACCAGACTCTGCCTCTTCTTTCAATACCAGAACCATCAATAACAGTGATATCGTAGTAACGCAAATCTTGGGTTCCGGATGCAGAAGCCCATGAGAACTCAAAGTAAAAGTTGCCCGCATAAGGTGGATTAAACACTTGCGATTCGTAACCCGCCGGATTAAGTACTTTCGGACCATTAACTGCTTGGGTCCAGGAACCAATATAACCTGCGCCTGAAGTTGGAAGGCTCCATGGAGTGCCTGATGAGGGCCAGACTACAACTCCTGTACTGTCTTTGATAACCAACTGAATATTCGTGGTGCTTGTTTTTTGAAAACCAAAATGCACAGCTTCGGTGGGTGCAGCCACACTAACCCATAAGCGATATTCCGGTGGAGCCACCGGAGTTGCAAAAGGGCCACCTGTATTACTGGTGACCGGCATTTCGTAACTTAATGTCAGCTGAGGGATTTGAGTGGAATTAGGTTGTAATTCACGCGTACCTTCCGCATATGAAAATTTCAGGTATGAAGTAATAATCAGTGTTATCAGAAAATTGAATATTTTCCAGAGGAATGGCCGTCGTAAAATCTCAGGCATATTTATGGGGTTGGGTTTTGGTTAAGCTGGGAAAAAAGTACGTAAAATTAGTAATTTATTGAGAATTTTTATATTAGAATATGCTTTTATCCCAAAGTTTAAGCGTGTTTTATTTGAATAGGTCCAGGAATAGGATAACTTATGTAGCTTACTGAATGAGTAGCACTGCATCCGTTAGGTGCGGTTACTGTTAAAGAATAGATACCAGTTTGAGTGGCGGTAATGATTGGATTGGTGCTGAAAGGCACTCCATCTTTGAGCCACAGATAGGTATAACCTGTTCCTGCCGGGCCGCTAAATTGCACAGCCTGCCCATTACATACGGTAGTATCAGGGCCGAGCGAAAATACCGGCCTTGATTTTAGAGTGAGGTATGTAGTCACAATACTATCACACCCTTGCTGATTAGTAAGGGCGTTAATGTATGTGCCTGCAACTTTTATCCAGTTGCCGTTGATTAGAACTGAATCTCCTTCACAAATGGCCATGTTAACCGATCCGGCATAGCTCCTCCTGTAATTTACGGCAATAGGATCCCCCGTAGTGCTGGAGGCATACCACCAGGTGTTGATATAATTGCTATTTCCAACAGAATAAGAGAAAGAATGACATCCTGTGGTTGAAGTACAACCATCAAGATTAATCGTACCCCAAACCTCTGAATCATCCCAAAAGATAGCCGGGCGAGGACCTGTTGGCCGAATCAGGTCGATGATAAAACCGAAGGGGTGAGTGTCAGGATCGCGCATGGGTAAATTGGTCAATCCGTTAATGTAGGTAACTGTAATATTAATGATAGTGCCACTGGGCACAGGCTGGCCCAAACCGTTAATTCCATTCCATGTGATGGTATTATTGCCAATATTTACATTGGCAGTAAGGCTCACATCCTCTGCCTGGGCTCCGGGTAAGGGATTAATATCGAAGAAAATATTTACTTTACCTGTTTTGTTTACACTTACAAAAATATCGAGGTTTCCATCACAGTGGCTGTCGGTGGTTATAGGTGCAGTAATAGCTCCAAATGAGCCTGTGGGATAAACAGTAATGTCAGGATCATTAAGAAATATTTTGTATTGAGCATTTACCGACCACGACGTGCCATTTCTCGATTTACGATCCTCCTCAAAATTGCCGGTATTGGTTATACCATTAATATTACATTGTACTGTAAAAACATAAGGCTGAATGCCATTGAAATCGATTTTAGTGACTATACCGTCATCTGCATAGACAAATAATTTACCTAAAAACTCATTGGATTGATTTCCAGAGGTAAATTGCCACGATTTAGACCAAACTCTGCCATCTACTTCCTGGTTGGCGGCATTCCCCACTGTAATATCGAAATATCTAAATCTACACCTATCAGGACTTCCCCAGCCACTGTAATCAAAATTAAACTCAAGATAATAATCCCCAACCATAGTGGCTGTATGTGTCAATGGGGTATAACCTCCTGAGTTTCCTGAAAGGTTGTTTGGACCGATAGTTGCCTGGTCGTAAGTGTTTATCCAGCCAGCCCCTGAGGTAGGCAATGATGCAGGCCCCATAACAATGGTTCCGTCAGGTCTGCGTAATCGATATTGAACATTCGCTATCGTACTCCCATTATTATCCCGTCGTTCTCCAAATCCAAAACATATTTTTTCCCCAACTGTTTTAATGTGTATGTAAAGGCGGTCGCTTTCTGGACAATCGAATAAAGCAAATTGGCTGAATGAAGGCATCAACTGTAATTCTCCGTTACTGCCTGATGTTGGCATAATTTGCTTGGTGCCTTCTCCTTTCGATTCAAACAGGGCTATCACCAAGATTCCCATGATTAGCAGAAGGTTTCTCAGCCTCATCGATTTCTTTTATATGGTTAGTTTGGAATAATTTTTCGTATGAAGAGGGTTCAAATTTAAATTAATTTTTCTCTGTGTAAAATTCAATCGTAATAAAATATTTCTCGACAATGCTTTACATTGCTCCAGATTATATGATTATTCTACCTTAGGATAATCTAAATGAGAAACAATCGGTAAAGAAGCAAAGTAAATGAGTATGTTTTGGTAAATGGACAAGTAGAGTTGTAAAATGGTTTATTGAACTATAAGGTAATAAGCAGGCTATAGGGAATGTTGCAGGATTATTTATTCCATCCATGGTGGAAAACTTGCTATCTTTGCCAGCCTAACCACAAATCTGAACAGAAAATGAAGTTACTTGAAGGTAAAACCGCCCTTATCACCGGAGGAGCCAGAGGTATTGGACGTGCCATTGCTTTGCGTTTTGCAGCTGAAGGGGCAAATATTGCTTTTAGTGATATTCGTATAGATGACCAAGCCCACGAGCTTGAGCAGCAATTGCAGGCAATGGGCATTAAGGCCAAAGGTTATGCTTCTGATGCAAGTTCCTTTGAAGACAGCGAAAAATTGGTTAACGACATACTTGCCGATTTTGGCACAATTGATATCCTTGTAAATAACGCAGGTATCACACGCGACAATCTTTTGATGCGTATGACTGAAGCTGACTGGGATTTGGTTATTAAAGTAAATCTCAAGTCGGTGTTTAACCTGACCAAAGCCGTACAAAAAGTAATGCTGAATAACCGTAAAGGCAGTATCATCAATATGTCATCGGTTGTAGGGGTAAAAGGTAATGCAGGACAGGCCAATTATTCAGCCTCCAAAGCGGGGATGATAGGTTTCACTAAATCTATTGCTCAGGAATTGGGTTCACGCAATGTAAGGTGCAATGCGGTAGCTCCTGGTTTTATCGAAACTGAAATGACTGCCAAGTTACCCGAAGATGTCAAAAAGGAATGGGCAGAAAAAATTCCTCTGCGCCGCGCCGGCCAGCCCGAGGATGTTGCCAATGCCTGTGTATTCCTTGCTTCCGATTTGTCTTCTTATATCACCGGTCAGGTGATTAATGTGTGCGGTGGCATGGTGATGTAAACCTTTTATATGTCGCTATTTACTCACTATCCATGGTGGTATTTGCTGGCCTGCCCTTTGGCGGGCCTGCTTTATGCTTGGCTGCTCTATGTCCGAACAGCTGATTTCCCATTATCATGGAAAAGAGGGCTTTTCTTTTTGCGGTTTTTAACCGTTACTCTTATATTTCTCCTGGTCTTCGATCCGCTTTTACATTATATAAAAACCATACAACAGCATCCTTACCTTGTTGTGCTGTCTGATAATTCTGCTTCTATGGTATCGGGAGCAGATTCGTCGCAAGTTCGCCAAGGGGTTATCAAAATAAATAACCTGATGGGTAATTCCTTGGGGAAGGATTATACGGTAGTGCACTGGCAGTTTGATTCCGATGCCTCCCTGCTTAAAGATATTGATATGGCAGACTTTAAGGGAACTCAAACTGCCATCGGTGATGCTCTGTCTAAAATTGGTCAGCGATATCTGCCAGGGGAACTGGCCGGGGTGGTATTAATTTCAGATGGTATCAATAACTATGGCAAAGATCCTCTCGGTGTTGCACGTTCTTTTCCCGTGCCCATTTTTACCATAGCCACGGGCGACACATCGTCGCAACTCGATTTAGCTTTGCGTCAGATTTTTTATAACCGTCAGACTTTTGCCGGAAATAATTTTCCCCTTGAAATTAATTTGAAAGCTACCGGTGCGTCCGGCAAGAAAAGTCAGATTGATGTTTTATTTGAAGACCGTGTGGTCTGGAGTCAGGATTTTACGGTAGGCAACAGCAACCAATCTTTCACTTTTACTCCATTAATCCATGCACCACGTGAAGGTTTATTAAAATATACTATTAGGGTGAAAGGGTTGCCCGGAGAAATCAATGTAAAAAACAACATATCAAATTTTTATGTTGATGCCCAAAAAAAGCCAACCCAAATACTCATTTTAAGCGAAGGGCCCCATCCCGATGTAGGAGCTCTGCGTGATATTTTTGAGGAAGGTAATATGTTTAATGCCAGATGGTTGCCCATTGGTGAATGGAATGCGGCAACCAACGCTGATATTGATCTGGTCATTTTCTGCAATCTCCCCACCGCCAAAAGCGATATTAGTCCAATGGTTGAGAACTTCCGTAAACAGCAAAAGCCCATGTTGTTTATTCTGGGGAGCAACACAGATGCCAGTCGTTTTAATAAATTGAACACGGGAATCTCTATAAATTCTATTACAGGCAAGGCTTCGAGTTTTTATCCTGTGTTAAACTCTGGTTTTGGGTTGTTTAAAATCAACAACCTCTTTCAGGAAAAGGTGGGAATATTACCGCCTCTTACCGGGCCTGAAGGGGTTTATGAGGCACAACCCGGAACGGAAGTGCTCTTTTATCAAAAGATTTCGGGAGTAGAAACTCCCTATCCGTTAGTAGCATATACGAGAATAGCCGGACAAAGCCAGGGAATTATTTGCGGAGAAGGAATCTGGTGGTGGCGAAATATTTCATATAAGGAATTAGGAACCCACCAGGAATTCAGAGAATTATTAACTTCTATCATTCTGTACCTGGCAGGTGGAGCCGATAAGGGAAATTTTCGGGTCAGGGCTCCGCAGCGGTTAAAGCAAGGAGAGCATGCTTATTTTGTTGCTGAATTATTCAATCCTTCGTATGAGAGTGTGAATGAACCGGATGTATCCTTGCGGTTGACTGACAGCCGCGGCAATGAATTTCCTTTCTTATTTAGCAGGCGTGAGACCGGCTATGGACTCGATGCCGGAGTACTCGACCCGGGGGTATGGAAATGGGTAGCTTCAACCCAATATGCAGGTCGTAATTATAGTGACGAGGGAATGTTTGTGGTAGAAGAAAACTTGGCAGAGGTAAACAACTTGCAGGCAGACCATCTTCTTCTCAAAAGTTTGTCAGATGTCACGGGGGGTACCATGGTTTATCTCACTGAAATAGACAATCTCCCTAAACTAATTAAACAAATAGCGCCGCCGGCAGTGCATGTTACTGAAGAAGAAAGTTTTAATAGTATTTTCGATTTATGGCCCCTCATGTTGGTTATCTTTTTATTGGCTGCCACAGAGTGGGGGATACGTAAGTACAACGGAATTTTATAAATGAATTTTTCCGGATATGATTGATTATTTAATGCTTCAATGGATAATCATTGGATTAATTGTTATTTCATTTCTGCTTTCTACCTTGTTGGATGAACTTAACCTTAAGCATTTTCCTGTTGAGGTTCCCGATGCAATCAAAGATGTTTACAGCGCTGAGAGACTTAAACTGGCACATAGCTATTATCAAGCTGTATTGCGCGCTTCCAGGATGGAGGAAGGAATAGGTCTCATCCTTACGCTTGGATTGATCCTCAATGGAGCTTTTGGCTGGCTGGATCATTTAATACACCAACGGGTAAATGCTCAAACCGTTCAAAGCCTTCTGTTTTTTGCCATTGTCATGCTTGCTGCCGGATTGTTTCAATTACCCTTTGCATGGTATCATACATTTCGCATCGAAGAGAGATTTGGTTTCAACAGAACCACCCATCGCATTTTCTTCCTCGACCGTTTTAAAAGCCTGTTATTAACCATATTGATCGGTGGACCGCTTTTATACCTGGTGATTAATATCTATCTGGCCTTTGGGAAAAATTTTTGGTTGTTGGTTTTGGCGGTTATAACCTTGTTTTCCTTATTTATGGCTCTGTTTTACAGCAATCTGATAGTTCCTATCTTTAATCGTCAAACTCCCTTACCAGAGGGTGAGCTTAAGCAGGCAATCCGAGACCTGATCCAAAAGCTACATTTCAAGTTGAAAGATATTTATGTAATTGATGGTTCGAAAAGAAGTACCAAGGCCAATGCCTATTTTACAGGCTTTGGACCTAAAAAACGAATCGTGTTGTATGATACCCTGGTGAATGAATATTCGCAGGAGGAAATTTTAGCTGTATTGGCGCACGAGATTGGGCATTATCGGCATAAACATACTGCAAAGGGCTTAATTACGGGCATTATACAAACTGGGCTCATGCTTTTTCTGCTCTCATTATTCATTTCACCGGATTCATCATGGGCATTACCTTTATGCAAGGCAGTTGGTGGCCCCCATGTGGATAACCCTTCCTTTCATCTGGGGATTTTGGGTTTTGGCATTCTGTATGAGCCGGTTTCCATACTTTTAAGTTTATTCTTTAATTCAATATCCAGAAAATATGAATATCAAGCTGATGCCTTTGCCGCGCGAAACGGTTTGGGCGTTAGTCTAATCAGTGCCTTAAAAAAGTTGTCTTCTACCCATTTGAGCAATCCCGACCCGCATCCTGTGTATGCTGCATTGCATTATTCCCATCCTACCTTACTGGAGCGAATTAAGGCAATTCAAAAGTTTTCATAGATCCCATATAAATTATTTGTTGAAAGCTAATCTTCCCAAAAAAAATCCCCGGCTTTGGTGAAAAACCGGGGATTGAAATGGATAGTAGTATTGAAGGAATATTACATCATAGCCTGATAAAGAAGCTACCTTTAATCATGAACTTTGGGGGTACCCGTCCATCTGGACCAGGATCGAGGTAGGAGAGACGGTGGAAGGCCTGAATACGAATGACCTTGAGAATATTTTCGATACCATACGATACTTCCATATAAGGCTTGCCAAAATCCATAATGCGGAAGGGAGTCAGTTCATAGCCGTTTTTGTCGTGCTGAGGAAGCAAACCGTTGGGGTTATCCGCAGTACGTATGTAATTGTCTTTGCTATAGGTAGAGAAAACGAAATTGAATCCGGCCACTTCTCTCCATTTAAGTTTCCGAAGTAGAGGTACTCGGTTGAAGAAGAGCCCATCAAAATGATGCAGGAAGATTCCACTCACTGATTTATCGGCCACGAATTCAAAGAAGTTCATCATATTGAAAGCACGTTCTGCCGCAAACACCGGTTCATTGCCCTGAGGTATGATAGCTTCCGGATAGGGTACTTTACCCAGAACAATCTCGCCCGTAAGGCTGTAGTCGAGCTGACCCAAGTAACCTGTTCTCCACTTGTGCATTACATTAAGTGAGAATTTTTGGAAATTAAAATCACTGCCCAGGATATTCTTGAATCCAAAGGTAGCATGCAGAGTCCACAGTTGCGATTTGAGCGCTTCAGCCCCATAGCGCCAGTTCTTTTCTACTAACCAGGTACGCGTCTTTGAGTAACTTGTAACCAAATGTAATTCCGTATTTCTGTATTGATCTTGAATCTGCCCATTATCATCGTACCAGGCAAAATGGTAAGAACCCTGTGGATTGAAGTGTTTGAATTTCAACATCACTTTCGTGTTCCAACCCCTCCAATGGTCAGTTTCGTACCAGATACGGGCGTCCTGGGTCAGACTCATTCGCTCAAGATATCCGAACTGAGAGGCAAACAAGAAGATATAGTTCAAAAATACGTGCGATTCGAGAAATTCAGGATCAACCCCAAGGCGTTCCATATCGTAAGTGTAACGCACGCCTAATTTTCTCCATCGGTTTCTGTCGAAAAATTTTTCGACAGTGGCTCTGTATTTCATTTTTTCATCTTTGAAACCATATGCCAAATGACCACTTAAAATCCATTTATCACTCCAGTCGATAGTTGTACGCGCCGATGCCTGGAATCGGAATCCTTCGATAGGGTTGTTGCCAAACATGGTATACCAGTGTCCCAGTTCAACAGGGCCTGTATTGTAATATCCATCCCACAAGATTCTTAATGTTTTGCGTATGAATGTAAGTCTCTTGGATTTTTTAAGGGAATCGATTACCTGAAACGAGTTTTTAACCTGTTCATGGTCGGTTATCATACGTTTGCGCTGCTCATCCCAGTAATCATCTTTATAGTTTTTAGCCGACATTTCAACAATCACATTATCACGGTAGAAGGTTAACGGATGAGGCTTATTGAGAACCCAGTTTTTATTTGCTATGTAGTATTTACCAATAAGACCAATTGCTGAATCTCCTGTTTGTTGCAAGTCGACCAATACCCTGGTTTTTGTAGGAACGTAATGTCCGGTTTCTTGCTTTTCATAATCCATTTGAACTTTATACTTGTCAATAAAATTGATGTTCACAGATTTGGTGACCTCAAGGTCGAGGCGACGTAGGGCATAATCTGCGGCATTAATCCATATTTTTCCCGCAAACACCAGATCCTGCGGACGCCGTGGTTTTACTTTTATTTCGTAACAGCTGTCGTTGTCGATCAGCACGGTGTCCATGATGTAATAATCATAAAAAGCAAAACACCCGTTGGCCAAAGGGGTTATGAAGGTTCGATCGAGAATTTCCTGTAAATTATTGTAAAAGTTATATTCCTGAAGGGTTTTCCCAATGAACGGTTCTAAAATTTGAAAATTATCTAAAATTAGCCCGTCCATGCGCGAGGCTTTTACAACGGTCTTTTTCCGCTCAGGGCTTTTTCTGTAATAAATGTTGCTCATTTGTTCCGAAAGGAAGAATGGAATTACCAGTTTCCCTTCTTCCCCTGCTGACTGGCGCAGACTGTCGAGCAACTTTGCGTAAGGGCGGAAGGTGTTATTTTCCCTAAATTTCTTTCCTATATTGTCGATGCTTATGTCCATTTTTACGTAACTCTCATATTCATAAGCATCTAGACTTTCAGGGTTGAACAATTTTCTTCTGTCACGGGCGTTGCGAATGATGGGATAAGCAGGATTTTCACCGGCTTCAATTACTACCTCACTGAGATCGAACGAGACATGCTCGAGCTGGAAATCAAGAGTCTGGGTGACCCCTTTCTTTATCTTCTTCGATTTTGTTTTATAACTAATGACGGTTACTGTTAAAGAATCTTTTGGTGTTGTAGTTTTAAGCTCGAAGCGTCCGTCGAAGTCGGTAGTGGTGCCAACAGTGGTACCTTTGAAGTATACATTGGCAAAGGGTATGGGTTCATTGGTTGCACCATCAGTAACTTTACCTCTTATGATTGTATAAACCGGGCTGTGTGGATTTTGTGCCTCAGCTTTATTTATCGTAATCAGAACAAAGAGCCAAACTATGACCGCAACGAAAAGAGCTTTGGATAAAAGCTTTCGGGGGTTATTTACATACATTTTGCAATCGTGTTTATTATATTTTTTTCTGTACATTAGATTTAAATAACAATTACTTGCTACCCTTGTTTATAGATTAATTTCTTTAGGTATGATTATTGAGCCGGTGAATCTTTAATTTCAGCAAAGATGATATTTTTGCACCTGCGAAATGTTAATATGAAAAAAACGAAGTTTTACATTTTTTTAAAGTTTGGACTGCTAATCACAATCCTTGTGCCACAAATGCTTTCTGCCAGTCTTCCAGTTGATGCTGACAAACCGGAGAATAATAAGCGGCTTTTTGTCATTGCCCGATCCAAAAACGCCAATCTAATCTGTTACGATCTTAATTATATAGCTCCCGGCAAACTTGACCCTGTGAAGCCCATTCATGTTTATTGGTTCAATCAGACGGATAAGCCCGGAACTACTGATGAATTGAGTTATATACAGGCAAAAATGGCTTACGGGTATACGGCTAACCCGGCTGGAACAACTAAATGGGAGATTTCGTTGGTCGCCTTTCCACAGCGCAAGCTCATACTAGAGAAAGACGGAGAGGGCATTTATCGCAGTCGGATAATCATTTCGGGGCGTCAGGCTGTGCTTAAGAAGATATATGTTCAGGCTGATCCCAACAATTCTCTCCGTGTTCAATGGGTCGACGTTTTTGGTATCGACATGCAAACCGGCAAAGAAGTCAAAGAACGGATTATACCCTAAAAGGTTTTTATTTTCATTTTAAAAGCCCTGCCTGCCCAATGGACAGGCGGGGCTTTGCGTTTGAGAACAGATGTAATCCCTTGGTTTATTTGAATTTTTTGATTTTTTCGTCAATATGGTCAATAGGTTCTTCATCCATAATTTCGCGCATGGTGTTTTTTAGTTTAATATGCTGGATGAAGAGGTCATGCTCGGGCACTACATCAGGAGAATGCATAGGGCTCTTGAAGTAGAACGAAAGCCACTCCTGAATTCCATAGAAGCCCACCCTCTGTGCCAGGTTAGTAAGAAGTACCAGGTCGAGAGCCAAGGGTGCTGCAAGTATGGAGTCGCGGCAGAGGAAGTCAATCTTGATTTGCATAGGATAGCCTAACCAACCGAATATGTCAATATTATCCCATCCTTCTTTATTGTCGCCGCGCGGGGGATAATAGTTGATGCGTACTTTGTGATAATAATCTTTATAAAGCTCGGGATAAAGCTCAGGCTGAAGAATGCTGTCGATAACCGAGAGTTTGCTTTCTTCCTTGGTTTTAAACGAGCCCGGATCATCCAATACTTCACCATCGCGATTACCCAGGATGTTGGTAGAGAACCAGCCATGCAATCCCAGCATACGCATTTTGATCATAGGAGAAATAATAGTTTTCACCATGGTCTGGCCAGTCTTGAAGTCTTTTCCGGCAATGGGGACTTTATTGAGGTTGGCCAGCTCAAAAGTGGCGCCCATGTCAACGGTGAGGTTAGGAGCTCCATTAATGTAAGGCCAACCTTCTTTCAAGGCTGCCCAGGCATAAATCATGCTGGGGCTAATGGCCGGATGGTTGTTTTTCAGTCCTTCTTCGAATTTTTCAATACTGGAGTGAACGTCCAGGGCTGGTGTAAATACTTCGGTACTTCCAATCCAGATCACAACAATTTCATCGCATTTGTTTTGGGCTTTGAAGTCTCGGATGTCCTGACGAACCATTTCCATCAAATCCCATTTGGTGGGAGCTTGTTTCACCCAATTACCATCCAGACGTTTTACCCATTCCTTGTCGAAAACGGCTTTCATGGGGCGAAGGGCATCCATTTCGTCTTTTACCTTCAAAAGGTCGTTTTCGGTAAGCACCTGAGCAGTGCGTGCTCCATCCAATGCAGTTTCTTCGCGTATGTCCCAACCTCCGAAGACAATTTGGTCGAGATCATACAATGGTAAAAACTCCTTAATTTTTGGGAAATTGTTGTCGCTGCGTTTGCCAATACGAATGGTGGCTAACTGAGTTAGTGAGCCCACAGGCAGTCCCAGCCCTTTGCGAACAGCATATGTTCCAGCAATAAAAGTGGTGGATACTGCACCATTCATTCCTACGATAAGTACCCCCAGTTTACCCTGAGGTTTCGTCGGTTTTTGCTTCATAGATTTTAGAGTTTAAGGGTTTAAAAAGGTTATTTAAATATTTCTTTGAGTATTGCAAGATTGGTGATGATGTGATCGGCTTCAGGCCCTCCGGGTTCTTCACGCCAGCTTCGGCCCTTAAGCCAAAGGGTTGTACATCCTATTTTTTGGGCAGGCACAATGTCTCGCTCGAATGAATCGCCTACTACTGCTACCTGCGATGCTTTAAGGCCAAGTCTTTCAACGCCAATGGTAAAGATATACGGATCGGGTTTTCTCACACCAACAACGGCCGAATCGACCACATCCTTAAAATAATCTCTGATTCCAAACTCCCGGAGTACAGTTTCCATATTCCCATAGAAATTTGAAACCAGGACAAGCGGATAGTTTACTGAGAGCTTTTTCAGTATCTCAGCTGTGAGCTGCATTTTAGCCAAAACATCATTGTAGCAAGCTTCGAGTATATCTGCCGCCCAGCTTTCTGCGACATCAGGCCGAATTTGCCCTTTGGAAATCAGGTAATCTATCTGCAACCTGATTTGCATTCCGATAGTATCTTTAAAAGTATCGGTAGGTTTTATTTTGCCTTCGAGCATGTTGTCACCCGCTGCCACATAAGCTTTTTCATATTCGGGCTTCAACACCGGGATACCAGCTGCCTGCCAGGCATCCCAATATTGTTCGCTCCAGTGAACACCATGTGTATCGAGTGTCCCTCCGAAATCGAACAATATCCCTTTGATATGATTTAGGTTGTTAGGCATCATCTTGTAGTATGGCTTTTCACAGCACTGAATTTCATTAGTAATAAACCAAGCAGGATCCAGAAGAATTCGCGGATACGGGTAACAATGCTTACCAGAACTCCCTGTCCTGGAGGAAATCTTAAACTTTCATAAACCAGGTAAAGGCTTCCTTCGCGTGTGCCCAATTGAAGGGGCATGAAAAACATGATATTCGCCAACAAAGAGCTTGCTGCACTTATGTATACAGCCTGTAATATATCAATATTGAGACCCAGTGCCCGCATAATCAGATAAAATTCCAGCGAACCAATCAGTCGGCTTGCATATTCAAATCCGAGGGTATAATAAAAGGCCTTTCGCCGAGTGTTATAGAATGCTACTACCTGATTTTCAATCTCTGTTAGAATTTTTTCCTTGCTTAAAATTCTGGCTGCTGGTGCTTTGAGTAAAGGGAGCTTCTTTAAAAAGTGCATAAAGGAAAAAACAATCCCATTTTTATACCAACGATAAATTATGGCAATAATCCAAAGCATGATAATAAGCAATACTCCCAGGAAGATATAAGCTCCTCGGGTAGGCTTAATATTAAAAATAACAAGCACTATGGCCGATACCCAGAAGAAAAAGTGTGACAAAATATGCATCATATTATAAAGAATGACGCTGGCCGAGGCCTTCTCAACCCCAATTAGTTTTTTCACATTCATAACTTTCCAGGGCTCACCAGCAAGCGCAACAACAGGCGTTAGATAATTGAGTGCAAAACCAGTTATCTTCATGGAAAGCAACTTCCCAAATCTTACGTGACAGTTTCTACCAAGAATAACATTCCATGCGGAAGTATTTAAGATGTAGATAACCAGCCACAGTCCGATGATGGGTAAAATCCACCAACCGACTTTAAACAATTCGCGCAACAGGCGTTCTACTCCAAAGTCGTAAACCATCCAGCTCAACAAGACCAGACCTACCAGAAAGAAAATGAGATTGTTACGTGTATCTTTACTCATGAGATGGTGGTATTCGTGGGTTGTTCAATAAGGTTGAGATACTTTTTGCTTATACTTTCGTTTCGGGAAACCATATAAAAGAGAATAGCGTTGAGCACCGTGATTTCAAATACCCAGTACAATATGGGTTGATTGATTAGCACAGCAATCCATAAAGCAATTGCCCGGGTATTGAATGTGAGAATATTGGTCAGTGGCATCAAGGGTTTATTTTCTCTTCTAAAGCCTTCCCTAATGTTATCAGGAATCCCTTCAGGAAATTTACTCTTTACGACGCTAATTAGCTTTTGAAGGTTACGGGTAAATAATTCTTGTTCGCGTGTATAATTCAAATACGATTTCATAAAAAGTTTGTACCAAAAATGTTTTTTCCAGCTCAGGTTTTCAATCTCAGCCTTTATTTGGGAACTGTTATGAAATTCGCTGCCACTTTCTCCTTTTACAAAATACAGATGGGCATTCCGGTAATAATCGGCAATAGCAGCCTGGAAAATGTGGAAAGCCCCAGTCAGACCACCCAAAATCAGTACCCAGTAGTCGAAACCGTTATTTAACAACCGAAGAGCAAGGTGAACATATATACTGATAAACCATATATTACCGGCCAATCCATCGAGGATTCGTCCCAATCGGGTTTTATCATTGGTCATGCGGGCCAATTGGCCATCAGCACTATCTAAGGTATTGGCTATCATTAAGCTGAAAACTCCGGCCAAATTAATCCAAAAATGATTGTAATAGTATAAATGCCCGGCCAGTACACCCCAGAAGATGCTTATTATGGTAATGGTGTTGGGCCTGATACCATGGCGGGCAGAAAATTTCGCCACCTGGTAACCTAGCTTACGATAAAAAATGATGTCGAGGAATTCTTCTGTATCCGCAGATTTTAAGGTTTTCCTGATTTCGTTGTCGCTCATAGGCTTAATGTTGAAATAAATACTTCTGCCGGATGATGTTCAGCTTTTTCAAGGATGACCTTCGCAATCCATTTCGATGCTTCATCCCTGACGGGTGCAAAAGAGGGCCAGTCGTTTAGGTCGATGATTCGAATGTCTCCTTCTGGACCAATAACTGCATCACCACCATAAATATCCACATCGAGTACTTCTGCGCTACGTTGGGCCATATCCATAAGCATAGCAGTATCAAAAGGTAGAGCAGTAGTACGATCGTGGAAATAGAAATGGAAAAAAGGCGTGTTTTTTACGGCATAGAATTTTACAACGGGTCCTGTGATATGCTCCTGAACTACAGCTGCACCAATACCTCTGCGATGATATTCGTGTAAAACTTCAGTAAGTTCTTCAATGCTGTATACCAGTGTAACGTCTTCGCGATGGATGGCGTGAACGTCTCCTCGCTTAATCCAAACTTTGAAAGGTTTACCAGCAAAGGGGATATTCTCTATTTTCTTTTGAGTATCCAGGACAAGGGTAGTCGGTATGTTAACACCAGCTTTGGGGAGCAGCCGGGCGAGATTTTCCCGGTAGCAATTGTAAACGCCGCTTGTAGAGTTGACAACCAGTGCGCCTTGTTTTTCAACTTCTTGCAGAATTTTGAGTGAGCGGCTCCCCCTAATCATGCTGAAAATATAGGGCGTTTTGATAAGGTCAGGCCTAAGCTGATCTTCATCGTAAACGGAGACAGAATGACCTTTGGCCCTTATCTGGTCGATGGTAAGGGCCAGTATCTTTGAGTCGTTGCCCACATGATTGGGCGAATATCTTGAACCTCTTGCAATAGCAATAAAATGCATGCTTATTCGATTTTTGGATTAAGTGGCGTAAGATCGGGCCTTTGCGTTCCGGTGTCCTCAGTTTTTCCTTCTTCTAAAATTTCAAGCCCTTTATGGGTAGATATTCCCCTGAAGTAGTTAATAATTAGGTTATTAAAAATTGTCCTGCGGTCGCTATTGCCTTTTTCATCGGCTTCGAGGGTAAAAGCTAACCTAAACAATTCGTAAATGATTCGTCCGACTACTTGCAAATGAACATCGGTTCGTATGAGTCCTTCTTTAATACCTTCCTTTAATAATGTCAGGATTTCTGCCGTACTTTGTCTTTCCCTGTCCTGGCTCATTTGATTCCATTCTCTGGGAAAGAACTTTTGGATATCAAGGAAAAATCGGGGATGATACGTCTGTAAGGTTTGAATGTGAAATTCACCAAGTTTTCTTATTGTGTCGATTATGTTGCATGAATTTCTTCTAATTCTGTGAAGCTCCTCTACGTTACGCTTGTTTATTTCAGAAATACAAACGCTTAATAAATCACTTTTATCGCTGAAAAGCTCGTAAATGGTCCGTTTCGAAACTCCTGCTTCGCTGGCAATCCAATCCATGGTAACGGGCCTTATTCCGTTTTCGCGGAATAGTCGTATGGCAGTCTGAATAATTCTGTCCCTTGCTTCCATGTTTGCTTGCCTCTCATTTTAGGGCCTGCAAAATTAGGAAACTTTTCTGGTTTTAAAAGTTTTCTTAAAATATTTTTAACAGAACTTTTACACTGCTTGAAATAAGTATTCATTCTCTGGTTTAAGTAACTGAAAATAAGTTTGTTCTATTGAAATTTGTATCAAGAGAATAGTAAAATGTTTTAATCACCAAGCATTTCTTCCGCTTTTGCAATATCTTCGACATGATCAATGTCGATAACCTTACCCACATCGCAGCCCATCAGTAAGCATCCTTTATCAAGCAGATACTGCTGGAAGTTTCGCATTCGTACCATACCTTCAGCCATTGCCGATTCCAGTAAAGGAATTACTTCAGGTTTAAAATAGTAAAAACCTGCACTCACCCATTGCGCATCCCCTTTTTGCGAACTGTATGACAAAATTCTCATGTTTGGGTTGGTTGTTACCCACAAAGGTTTCTCATCATCAACATAAGAGGTAAGGGCCATCACTCCACAAGCTTCGTGATTTTCCTTTATGGTTTTAATGTAGTTATTAAATGCAACTTCTTTGAAAACAGGATCTACGGTTGTGAGAAGAAAGGGCTCATTGCGCAGAAAATTTCGAAGTTCGTAAAAGCTATGCATGGAACCCTCTGTGGTTTTGATTATTTTCTCTATTGGTATTGGAAAGTTGGTCGACTCCAGGTATTCGGCCAATTCAGGGTAAATTGCATTGACAATAACTGCTACAGAGCTGAATCCATGTTGAGCAGCCCGTCGGATGTGACGCATCAGCAAGGTTTCTCCTTTGAGCATTAAAAGGGGTTTGGGTGTAAGAATACCCTCTTCGCGCAGGCGGCTGCCTTCCCCAGCTGCAATGATAGCTAACTTCATTGTCGATGGATTTTAATAATTAAATCAATAGATCTATTCCTCTACCCATCAGGTAAATTGAAATCAGGCCCAATACTACTCCAAAGGCTTTCAACAGATGATTTAATATTTGAACATTTATGTGGTGGCGTTTTTTTACGATAAACCTGGTCAGCAGGAAAAACCACACAACACTTCCAATGGAAAGCCAAAAGGCAAACAAAGCAGAAATAGCGTAGTGGTATCGCCTTGAATTCGCTTTGTTATTGTCTTTCCATTCCTCCGTTGACTGCGGATTCGCGGGGGTAATATTTTCAGGTGAGACTGTATGTGTGTTACTGTTTTCAACTGCCTTGAGTGTATTATTAATTGAATCCTGCAATCCACCCATGTTAAAACCTAAAGAAGTTACCAGCGACATGGTAATAAATGTTGAGGTCATCCATCCGAAAAACAGGGTTGGATTAAGCATATTGATCAGAAATCCTGTTCGGAATCCTCCACGGTTTAAATATTTTTCTTTAATGACGGAGCCTTTTTCAATATCAGAGGCGCTTAGCCGACTCTTAAATACTTGCCTTGACACATAAATAAGAAAAAGCCCCCCGGTGATTAGAATATAAGGAATGGCAGGGCTGTAAAAATGATACAGACGGGTGATGCCGATCATTGCAATGAAGACATAGAAAAAATCTGCAATAGCAGCACCAGTGGCAGCTTTTATGCTATAAAGGAATTTCCCTTTTAAGGCATTTGAAACAATCAGAATACTTATGGGCCCGGCTACGGGCATGCTAAAAACAAATCCTGCAAGCAATCCCACTATCGATATGGTAAGTAGGCTTTCTGTCATAGAGCAAATTTACAAAACTGCCAAATTTAGCATCCTTTCTGCATTATTCAGATCATCGGGAGTATCAATTTCCATGCATCGGGCAGGAGCTATATCAAGGGCAAATATATTTGTTCCATCCTTGATCATATCCTCAAAAGCTGCTTCATAAAAGTCATTTACCCTTTTTTCTACAAGTATTCTGCGCCGTAGTATTTCAGAAAGGTGTTGTGTGCCGGTTTGGCCAAACAACTCAATCCCAATTGATTCACCGGCAGCTAAAACAGGGTTGACTTCTTTGGATATCTCAAATACGCGGTTTTGATCGTCCATTCTCACTTTAATTTCCTCTGCGCCGAGCATGTTTTTAAAAGCGGTGTCAAGGGCAAGTACATTCTCTTTTCCCGATTCCAGTAACAGCCGCAGGATGGAATGTTCGAAAACGATGTCGCTATCAAGTAAAAGCATGCTGTGGTTTTCTAATCTTTGCATGGCTAACCATAGAGAATAGCTATTGTTTGTAATGGCATAATCGGGATTATGGACGTAGTCTACCCGTAGGTGTGGGTAATTTCTGGCAACGAAATCTCTTATCTGGCCAGCTTCAAAACCAGTAACAATCACGATATCAAACAGTCCGTTCTCCTGAAGGTTATCAAGAGTCATCCCCAGCAAGGTTTTGCCTTTAACCTTAAGCAGGCATTTGGGAGTTTTATCTGTCAGCGGACGCAGTCGTTTGGCAACGCCTGCTGCTAGTATTACAGCTTTAATCATGTTTAATAGGTTGAAATAGTTGTTTGGGAAAAACGTTTCAGTTTATTTTGTTGAAAAAGAAAAATTATTAGCCAATATAAGTTCATGGGTAAGAGAATGATCCAGGCAGCTATGTCGGGTCGCATAAACCAGGAAGCTATAACAACAATGGTGATATGAGTAGTGGGGCCTAAGAATGTCCATGCTTTTATAAGTTTTCTGAAAGTTTGTCGGTAAGTTTCTTTATCCAGAAGTTCAGGCAATGCCTGGGCGGGCTTTTCTATTTTTCGGGCCAATTGCATGTATTTTAAATAAATGAGTATAATGGTACGTTCAAACCATGAACTACCCGGGGTTTGGTTCAATCGAGTGAGTTCCCTGCGGAATTCCTCCAATTCTTCAGCAAATGCATCCTTGCGACTATATGCATGTTTCATGTATCGCAACCGTTCATTATCGGTGACCATGGAATGTAGGATGTTACTGATTGTGGCACCTATTAATATTACCCACCATATCATAGGGTTCTCAAAATGCTCCATATAACCGAATCCTATTCCAAGGAATACAGCTATACCTGCAATATAGTCGGCAGCACCGTCGATAATGCGGCCTGCAGGTGTGCCATTGTGTTTAAGCCGCGCCAATTGTCCATCGCTGCAATCGAGTACATTAAAAAGGAAATACAATAGACTACCTGTTATAAATGCCTCTCGCCCCCCTTGTGCAAATGCAAATCCCGCAGCAATTCCTGCTATTAAGGCAGCAATGGTTAACTGATTAGGTGTAATAGTAGTCTTCTTTACTCCCTTGACAACCAGAAAACCCAAAGGGCGAAAAACAACAAGATCAATAAGCTCTTCTGTTTCGAGAGTTTTAAGAGAGGCCAAATATTCTTTATACCAGTTCACCATAGTTAGTCTGTTCCATGAAGCTTTTTATGAGGTCCATTAATTGACGATTTTCTTCTTGGGTTCCTATAGTAATTCTTATATGTGAATTAAGGTCGTCTTCATTCATAAATTTAATGATAAAGCCATGCATCCTAAGGTACTCGTCCAGGGGTTTTTTCATATTTTCAGGAATTCGGCACAGTATGAAATTAGTTTCGCTTCTGTAAGCTTTAATGCCGGGTATTTGGTTGAGTTCGGTGAAAAACATATCAATATCGGCTAACATTTTGCGACGCATGTCTTCATAATATTCAAGGGAGTCGAGGGCGGCAATGGCCAATCGTTCGCTTAGGCGATTGTAACCTAAATATCGTGCCGAAAAAGTATTGAGTTCGCTTAACTGTTTCCCTAACAATGCGTAACCAATTCTGATTCCCGCCAATGCATAAAATTTTGAAAAAGTGCGGGTAATCAAAACATTAGGGAAACGTTCAACGAGCATTTTCAAGTAACTGGTGTCGGGGTTTGCAAACAGGGTATATGCCTCATCCAACACAACAATAGCCTCGGGCATGGCTTCCAGTACTTTTACCAGATCCATCAATGAAATGGAATTGCCGGTGGGATTGTTGGGCGTACTTATGAGTACCATTGCCGGGTTGTGTATCCGGTATGCATCAACCAACGCATCAATATCATATTTGAACTGGTACTCTTCTTCGCGAATAGGATAAGTTTTTCTTATTCCCCCCACTTCATCTGCAATCACTTTATAATACCACCAGGAATATTGAGGTACAAGGATTGTTTCTCCGGTACTTAAGAAGCAATGAACCGCCTGTTTTAATAGGTCTTCAGCTCCATAACCCAATAAAATCTGCTTTTCCTCAATACCGAGCAATTGCGACAGACGCTCCGAAAGCCTGCTTTTAACTCCCCGGGTAAAATCGCGGGAATATGTTGTAAGCTTTTTAAAATTGCGCTTGTGCAATGCTTTAAAAACAGCCGGAGCAGGACCATAATGATTCTCATTGCGGTCGAGGTAGATAAGTTCTTTTTTCATTTAAATTTTATTTGCTTGAGGTAGATGAAATTGGATGGGAATGCCTTTTATAGATTTTTGACATAAGCCCTGCGTCGCTTATGCTGCCTTTTTTCGAAAAGCTCCCATTGCCGCTGCACCATCTGATTGTTTTCGAGTTCAACATTACTTTCGGCTTTTGTAATGCCAAAGGCCGTGTATTTTGGGATAAGATCCAAAAATAACAATGCATTGACCCCTTTACCCTGCAAATCAGGTCTGACAGCAGTCAGGTAGAAATCAACGGTATCATTTTTATACATGGCCTTAAGCATATGAATAAACCCGAATGGAAACAATTTGCCTTTTGCTTTTTGCAGAGCTTTGCTCATCGAGGGCATAGTAATGCCAAAGGCTGCCACTTTGTCCTCTTTATCGAGAATTAAGGAAATAAAATCTACCTTAACAAAAGAAAAGTACATTTTGATGTAATAATCAATTTGTTTGGGGGTAAGGGCGACGAATCCATAGAGATCTTTGTAAGCTTCGTTGAGCACTTCAAAAATCTGTGGGGCATATTTTAATAAGTCTTTTTTGCGGGAAAAATTGGCAATTCTAAGGTTGTATCTTTCCAGTGCCAATTGACCGATTCTTTTAAATTTCTCAGGAATGATTCCGGTATTTTTAAATTCGTATTCCACCCAGTCGGCGTCTTTGGTATAACCGGCCTTTTCGGTATGCACTGAATAATAGGGATGGTTGTAATATGTGGCAATGGTTCCTAGTTCATTAAAGCCTTCTACCAGCATGCCTTCTTTATCCATATCCGTAAAACCGAGGGGACCATGAATGGAGTGCATTCCTTTCGACCGAGCCCAATCTTCCACTGTTTTAAAAAGAGCCGCGGAAACTTCTTCATCATCCGTAAAATCGAGCCAGCCAAAACGGGCACTTTTACTATTCCATACCTCATTGGCTTTGTGATTGATAATACCGGCAACCCTTCCAACCGGTTCACCGTTTTTGTAGGCCATCCAAAGTTTGGCCTCGCAAAACTCGAACGCCGGGTTTTTTTTTGAATCGAGGGTACTGACTTCATCGAAGATCAGAGGTGGAACCCAGTAAGGATTGTCTTTATAAAGTCTGAAAGGAAAGGTTACAAACTCACGGATACCCTTTTTGCCACTTACTTCTTCGATTATTACAGGCATACTATTGAGGATTTGGTAATGACCAGTTTTCTAAATATCGTCGTCAGTACGTGTGCTTGAGATAAAAAACTTTAAATAACAACGCCTGCGCTTATGCTGACGGTGTTCGAAATGATTCCAAAGCGACTGTACTGCAAAATTGCTCTCATATTCAAGATTGGTCTCAGCCTTGGTAAAGCCTTTTTGAATAATCGATTTGCCAATTTCGTAAAATAAGGCAGCGCTAACACCTTTGTTTATGAAATCGGGTCTTACTCCAATGAAGTACATATCGGCAGTATGGGTTTTACGATGCTCACCTTTTAATAGCAACCAACGCAATTTAAGTGCACTACCATTGGCTTTCTGAAAAACTTCGGTGTAGGAGGGCATGGTAACTGCAAAGGCAACCACCTTGTCTTGGTTGTCGGTAATAATTGAAACCATGTCCAAATCGATGAGAGGCGCAAATCGGGTAAGATAGAAGTTGCTGATTTCTTTAGTGATAGGTACAAAGCCGTAAATAAGTCCATAGATATTGTTAATGATTTCGAATACCTGGTCGATGTATGGCAGCACCTCAGAAATCTTTCGTATTTTTTTGACCTTCAAATTATACCGACTCATTACGAATTCCGCAGTGCGTTTGACCTTGTCGGGAATTTCGCCAGGGATTTTTACTTCATATTCCACCCAATCGGCATGTTTGCTGTATCCCAAGTCCTCAAGAAATTTACCATAATAGGGATGGTTGTAGCGTTCGATAATCGTTGCTTTCTTATCGAACCCTTCCACCAACACGCCTTCTGGGTCGAAGTCAGTAAATCCGAGAGGTCCATTTATTGCTTCCACCCCATTTTCGATTGCCCAATTCTCTACTGTTTCAATGAGAGCTGAAGCTACTTCAAAATCTTCGATGAAATCCATCCATCCAAAACGAGCGTAATTTTTACCCCATTTATAAAAAAAATCGGGGTTGATGATACCTGCAATACGACCTACAATTTTCCCATCACGATAGGCTAGCCAAAGTGCAGTTTTACAGTCTTTTGCTGCAGGATTTTTACTGGGCACCAGCGTTTTTATTTCCTGGCTTTCTATTACAGGTACATAATTTGGGTGGCCTTTGTAGAGTTGATTGGGAAACCTTACAAAAGCTTTTAATTCATGCTGCGTTTTAACTTCTTTGATTTCGAGACTCATAATACCTGCACTTTTTAATGAATGATTTCGAGCTTTTTACCAATTTTCTGGCAGACTTCCAGTGCACGGTCGATTTGCTCATGAGTGTGGGTAGCCATGAGAGAGAAACGAATCAATGTTGCATCGGGTGGAACCGCAGGTGTAACCACTGGGTTTACAAAAACTCCATCCTGCAAACACATCTTAGTGAACATAAAAGTTTTAGCATCATCACGAATGAAAAGTGGGATAATAGGAGATTCTGTCTTTCCCGTATCGAATCCCATTTCTTTAAATCCCTTTAAGGCGTAATGGGTATTATCCCATAACCTTTCAATTCTTTCGGGTTCGTTTTGAATAATTTCAAGAGCGGCCAGAACACTTCCTGCCGAAGCAGGTGCTATGCTGGCACTGAAAATCAACGAGCGGCTGTTGTGCTTCAGCCAGTTGATGGTATGAAAATCGGAGGCGATAAAACCACCAATGGATGCCAAACTCTTGGAGAACGTTCCCATGATAAGGTCCACTTCATCGTCGAGGCCAAAATGACTGGCAGTACCTGCACCATTTTTCCCGATTACACCCAATGAGTGAGCATCATCTACCATTATAGTGGCATTGTATTTTCTCGCCAGGTTCACTATTTCAGGCAGATTCACTATGTCGCCTTCCATACTGAATATACCATCCACTACTATCAGTTTAACCTTATCAGGCTTACATTGCTTCAGCACCTTTTCCAATGAAGCCATATCATTGTGCTTGTATTTGAAGGCCTGAGAAAACGACAATCTGCGTCCTTCAATAATGGAGGCATGATCCAGTTCGTCAAGAATGATGTAATCTTCGCGGCCGGTGAGGGCAGAGATAACTCCTGCGTTAACCAAAAAACCGGCGCTGTATACTATAGCTGCCTCTTTCTTTACAAATGCAGCCAGTTTTTCTTCAAGTTCTATATGTATATCAAGGGTGCCATTGAGAAATCTTGACCCCGCACAACCTGAACCATATTTGTCGATAGCTTTTTTCGCTGCTTCTTTGATTTTGGGATGATTGGTCAAACCTAAGTAACTGTTTGACCCGAACATCAGCACATCTTTTCCGTTTATTCTTACCACGGTGTCCTGTTCCGACTCAATTACACGGAAGTAAGGATAGATTCCCATTGCCTGGGCTTTCTGAGGGATGTCGTACTTCGACAATTTTTCCTGTAATAGTCTCATGCTGATAGATTAAAATTAGTATTTTCTGGGTTAGATTTTTTGAAAAAACCTGCAAATATAGGGCTTTTTTTAAATGCCCTTAAGGTGGTAATCAGCCGGCTCCCATAAGAAACACAGCAGGGAGTTTATGGATATCGGGTTGTAGGCTTTTCCAATGCTTAAGTGGCGAAGTTTGAATGAATTGTCGGGCTCCGGTTAATCCGGCAGCAATACACAACAATGTTTCCGGGTTGCAGATTTCTACAATTTCATTGAGTAATTGAAGATTACGGTACGGGGTTTCGATAAAAATTTGGGTTTCTTTCGACAGGGTGGCTTTCTCAATGTCTCTGATTTTCCTTGCCCTTTCCGGATGCTTCGCAGGTAAATATCCATGAAACCGGAATTGTTGACCATTAAAGCCGGATGCAGCCAGCGCCAGCATGATGGAAGTTGGCCCCGGCATTGGAACAACAGGAATAGAATGCTGATGGCATAGTTGCACCAACCATGCTCCGGGATCGGCTACCGCCGGCATACCTGCTTCACTCAGAAGACCCGTATTAATACCTTTCAGTAAAGGGAGAAGCATCTCTGCCAAAGCATCAGGGGAAGTATGTTCATTTAAAAGAAAGAACTGGCAGTCATCAATAGGAAATTGAGGAATTTCTTTTCGCAATAATCGACGGGCTGTGCGCAATTCCTCTACAACGAAACATCGCAATGATGATACTATTTCTGCTGTAAAAGTATCCCATCTATAGCCAGAATCTGGATCGAGAGGAGAGGGTATGAGAAAAAGAGTGCCTTTTATCATGATTTTTGTGCTGATTTTGCAGCAAATGGCAGCCTCTCGAGGTCAATGTTGCCACCTGATAGTATGATTGCTACACGCATGCCTTTAAATACCAGAGGATATTCCAGAACAGCCGCTAAAGGTACTGCAGCTGACGGCTCTACTACTATTTTCAATCGTTCCCATATCAACCGCATGGCAAGAATTATGTTTTCTTCACTTACCGTGAGGATTTCATTAACATATTCTTTAATGATCGGAAACGTTCTGGTTCCCAATGAAGTAAGTAGTCCATCGGCTATTGTGCGGGGTTGTACTGATGGCAGAATTTTTCCCTCTTTTAAGGAGCGAAACGCATCATCAGCGCCTTTAGGCTCGCAGCCTATGACTTTAATATTTTTACCCCAATAATGGGCCGAAAGGGCTGTTCCGCTTAGCAAGCCTCCTCCTCCCACAGGGGCAAGAAGAAAATCGGTGGAACCCAGATCTTCGATAATCTCTAATGCTGCGGTAGCTTGTCCTGCAATTACGGTGTAATTGTTGTAAGGATGAACCTCAAGTGCACCTGTCTCTTCAACTATAGCTTTGAGTGTGGTTTCCCTGGCTACTAAGTTGGGTTCGCAAAATGTGATTTCTCCTCTGTAATTTTTTACTCCGGCAACCTTTACCGAGGGTGCATTCTGAGGCATTACAATAAAAGCCTGGGTGCCTCTAAGCATAGCGGCCCTTGCTAATGCCTGTGCATGATTTCCTGAAGAATGGGTGGCTACACCATATTCTAATTCTTCTTCATCCAGTGAAAACACACTGTTGCAAGCTCCTCTCGACTTAAAAGCTCCTGCCTTTTGAAAATTTTCACATTTAAAAAATAACCTGCAACCAGTTAGTTCATCCAGGTTGTGAGAGGTTAGTATTGGTGTACGGTGAATATAAGGTATTATCCTTTTGTGTGCTTTCTGTATGTCAGTCTTTTCAGGGATGCTTTCGAGAAACATAGTGTGAGGTTGGTTGTCCGGAGTTAAATTAAAAAATACTTTCAAATCTAGGAAATTTTACTAACTCTCTTCAACCAGATGGTGAGCAATAGCATCGCAGGCCGTATTTAGTAAATTAAATGTATTCTGAAACCCTTCACGCCCACCATAATATGGGTCGGGTACTTCGACCTGTTTACCCGGCCAGGCATAATCAGTAATGAGTTTTATTTTATCCCGTTGTTCCGGGGAGGCTATTCGCAACAGATCTTTGTAGTTTGCATGGTCCATCACAAAAATATAATCAAAAGTATCCAGGTCTTGAAGCCTGATTTGCCTTGCCCTTTGTCGGGAAATATCAATGCCTTGGGCCTTCATAATGGCCTGGGCCCGGTTATCGGGAGGTTCTCCCTCGTGGTAATCGATAGTGCCAGCTGAATCAACTATGATATTTAAACCATATTCCTTCACTTTTTTTTCCATGATACCCTGAGCCATGGGAGAACGACATATGTTTCCCATGCAAACCATCAGTATTTTTTTCATGCGAGTAAATTCATTAAGTGCGAGAAATTCAGGAAAACTTAGATTCTGATTCTTTTTTCAATTTCCTTAAACTGTTGCCTGAATTCTTTATCAGTATCCAGCAAATTTTGAACTGTACGGCAGGCATGCAGTACAGTAGCGTGGTCTTTGTTGCCACAGGCCATTCCAATGGCAGCTAAGGAAGCATTGGTATGTTCCTTGCTAAAAAACATGGCCAGTTGCCTCGCCTGTACTATTTCGCGTTTGCGGCTGCGACTGTTGAGCTGTTCTAAACTAATATGGAAATAATCGCAGATTACTTTTTGGATATAATCGATAGAAACCTCTTTAGTTGTGCTAATTACAAATTTATCAATGATTTTACGAGCCAGATCGAGGGTAATGGCTTTTTTGTTTAAAGCCGACTGAGCGATAACTGAAGTAAGGGCCCCCTCAAGTTCCCGAATGTTGGTAGTAATGCTGTAAGCGATGTATTCTATTACTTCCCTGGGTATTTCCAGGCCATCGTTATAAACTTTCTTTTCGAGTATTGCAATACGGGTTTCGAGGTCGGGGGGTTGAAGATCGGCAGCCAGTCCCCATTTAAATCGCGAAAGTAATCGGGTTTCTATGCCGGCCAGTTCAACGGGCGGTTTGTCGCTGGTTATGACTATTTGTTTGCCTTTTAAATGCAAATGATTGAAAATATGAAAGAAAACATCCTGTGTGCCTTGCCTGCCAGCCAGAAACTGAATGTCGTCGATCAGCAATACGTCAATCATCTGATAAAAGTTGGTAAAATCGTTTGTATTGTGATTTTTCACAGCTTCCGTAAACTGGTGCATAAATTGTTCGGCTGTTACATACAAGATGGTTTTATCCGGGAAATTAACCTTGGTTTGGAGACCAATAGCATGTGCAAGGTGGGTTTTGCCTAATCCTACAGCACTATAAATAAACAGGGGATTGAATGAGGTTTTGCCGGGATTTTCTGCAATTGCCCAGCCGGCAGTACGTGCTAATCGATTACAATCTCCCTCAATGAAATTATCAAACGAAAGACTTTCAATGAGTTGAGAATTGATTTTGATTTTTTTAAGTCCAGGAATAATAAATGGATTGGGGATTTCTCTGGCTGAGCCATCAGCATTGATGTTTACCGGCATAGCTACATTGGGATTTTCAGTGGCTTTGCGATTAGAACCAGGCATACGTATGGTAAATGGGGAATTCCCCGGATAACTATTGTCCATTACTATGCTGTATTCTAACCTTCCTTCTGGCCCAAGTTCCTTACGAATGGTCTTCCGAAGCAGGTCAATATAGTGCTCTTCAAGCCATTCATAAAAAAATTGGCTGGGCACTTGAATTGTAAGGACGTTGTTTTCCAACTTTACCGGCTCTATAGGTACAAACCAGGTTCGATAACTTTCCGTACTGATATTGTCCTGAATGATCTTCAAGCACTTGCCCCACACTTTTTTTGCCTCAGTCTCCATAGAAATTATTTCGTCCATATAGTACCTTAGGGTGTTTCACTCGTCAAATTCAGCAGCATAAACATTTATCGGAATGGCCGATATGTTTTCAACAAAATTGTGTTAAAAAAAAATTAAAATCGATTCCTTCGTCTCTTGATTTTTTGATTTCTTTGTTTATAAGACAGAGGGGGTTAATTTATACCAATTGATTTTAAGCTCTTCTAATGCTAATAGCGTGTTTTGTTTAGAATGCTTATAAATATAATATTTCATTTGCCTTCTATTAAGTTATTGTTAATGAATAATTTATGTATAATGCCTTGTCAATCAGCTGTTAGCTTTTTTGAGCAATGGATTTTGGTCTGCCTAAATTAATATTTTTTTAACATGAATCTTCTATGGGAAAAAAATTAATATTGAAGCCAAATCATTGGTAATGAATGATTTGGCTTCGCGATATTTTGTAAATAATTAAATAATTATAATATTAATATATTTATAAAAAGCCCAAAATACTTAAGTTCACTGTTTTAGATTCAGAATTTTATAATTTACTAATAATTAAAGATTTAGACGTAAAGTCAAATTAAAATTCCTTCCAGGCCCCCAGTATCCTCTAAAACTTGCCTTGTCGTGTCCATACCCATCGTCGCCTCTTAGCACATATTCTTTGTTGAGAATATTACTGCATGCAATGGACAGTTCTGAAGGTTTCCCGAAAATAAGAGTTTTATAACCCAGGCGTGCATCCCAAAGTCCAAAAGCAGGGATACGATAAGGTTGACCTTCTCCGGGTTGGGTTCTGGTGGCAGGATCGAAATCGGCATAAAATCGATCGTACCATAAATAATTGCTATACAAGGTAATTCCGCCGGGAATGGTTTTTTCCACAAAAACACCGGCCTGAATCTGGGGTGCATCTCCCACATACAGACCATCGGCATATACCCTTACCGTGTCAATAAGTTGATTTTCATTATTAAACAGTAAGGCATTGACATCGTTCTTCCATTTCCATTCTCCCACCGAGAATTGTGCCCCCAGTGTAAGGCCAACTTGTTCATTGCTGTAACCCAGCTCGGCCTCAATACCTTTGTGCCTGGCGCCCAGCCCACTTACCATGGCTCGGGTTGTCGTTCTGTTGTCAATTAATAGATATTCATTCGATAACAGCGATTTATCGTCCCATTGAATGAAATAGGCATTAAGATTGTATTTAAGTCGGGCTATTCTCCCTCCTGTTCCGGCTTCCAGCGAAAAAATCTTTTCATTTCGCAAGCCTTTTGCCGGATTGTTATTGTAGTTGGGAAAAACAAACTTATGATAGGGTGCACGGCTGATATAGCCAGCATTGAAGAATATCGTTACAGACGGGGTTACACCATAAGATAATCCCGATTTAAATTCACCGCCTTGTCGGTTTAATTTTTCGCTGGCCGGATGAGAAGGATAATTGTACCGGTCTTCGCGCTGATAGGTATTTAGGTTTGTACCTGCCGAAACAGTCGCTGTCAGGTTATTGTATTGGTATTCTGCTTTGGCAAAGGCGGAGGCAAGATCACCGATAGCCCCATTATCAATCCTGACTTTATCGCCTTTGAATTTCATAATGTTGCGGCCAGCAGCTCCTTCAAAAGCCCAGGCGTAGTCGTCAATAAAGTATTTACCTCCCATCAGATCGTCAATTTCTTCCCAAAGCCAGCTTTTAAAGTGGCGGGCATGTACGCCAGTGCGCAGAGTAAGACGTTCTGAGATTTTGTAGTTGTAAACTGAGATAAGGCCGGCCCAGTAATGCGAAGCCAAAAACAATGTACGGGCATTGAGACTAAAATTCCGGAGAGTATCGCCATCAGGACTGAGGTAGATTTGTCCGTGTGAAGCGTTGTTTTGTGCAATGGCATCCCAATCTATTTGACCCGAAAGAGTTTTAAAAGAAAATACGGAAGAACCGCTATAATTTTCAGCCCAGGTTCCACCTCCATAGCCATAGCTTGCATAAAAGCTGGTGGCCAATTGTGATTTATCATTCATCGTCCAATAATGGCTGAGGGTTAATAGCGGTTTATGATAGAAGTTCTCCGTCAATGAGGTGGGTCTTCCTTCGTAGGTACCCCAGTCGGGGTTGTATTTAAGGCCTTTGTTTTGAATGTCTTGATAAGAGAGTTTGGTGCTTCGCTGGCCATGACGCTCCGGTGAACCCAGCAAGCTAAAAAGTATCCGGTGATGGGCATTGAGGTTTTTTTCAGCGAATAAAAAATAACTCCAGGCTTGCACCTGTGTGCCCTGTGCATACCCTTGTCCCGTGGTCCGTGAACCTGCAAAACTCAGCCTCCAACCGTTGCTGAGGCTGCCTGTAGAAATTTTGAGTGAGGTACGGTGCAGCCCATAGTCAGTTGTATAATAGCTGACCTGTCCGCTTTCTTCGGTTTCGGGAACATGAGTAGAAATATTGATGGTTCCTCCCAGAGAATTGCTTACCAACTCTGAATTGCCAATGCCTTTTTGCACCTGAATGCTTTGGGTTGCTTCCTGCAATCCATCCCAATTTGACCAATACACAAGTCCATTTTCTACACTACCTATAGGTATTCCGTTTAGGGTAAGGGCAAGGTTTTCTTGCTTAAATCCGCGGATATTGATGGCTGCATCGCCAATACCTCCTCCCAGCCGACTGGCATATACCCCCGGAATATTGCGCATAAGTTCAGGGTAGGAGAGACCCGTATTGTATTGGGTTATTTCTTTTCGGCCAATATTTGCAACAGTTACTGCACTCTTACCTTCCTCAACTCTGAATGCCAAAATATCAACTGTTCCTAGTGAATGCCAGGCAGGTTCAAGAAAAATATTTCCTAATTGAATACGCTCCTGGTTTTTGGCTTTAAAATTGATTTCTAATGTCTTATAACTCACATGCGCAATTTGTATCGTACCATGGGTTTCTTGGGTTTGTAATTTGAAACTTCCATTGGTGCCTGATACAACTCCATCCTGTTTTCCTTTCACGGAAATGCTTACATCGGCAATGGGCTTGGCGCTTACTACATCGAATACTCGCCCTTCAATTGTTACCTGTGCACTAGCCTGCACCAGGATAAGTAGAAAACCTAAGACTGCAATTAAATGTCTGTTATTCATAGTATTGTGATTTAAAAGAAAAGCCCTGAGAAGTATCCTCAGGGCAAAGCACAATACCTTCCGAAAACCAGACACATTTTGCCTGCTTTCTGAACGTATTCTTCTTCCATCCAGACTTTGACTGTCGGTACCGGAGTTTCACCGGTTCAGTCCCTTGAAAGGGAGTCGCGGACTTTACCGCCGATCGGGAATTTCACCCTGCCCTGAAGAATACGCTGCAAAGATACAGCTATGTTTTATATCTCCAAATCCTACTTGAGGTTTTGGAATCTTAACCGCTGGGTATATTCCGGCGTTTCAATATTCAGTATATACGATCCGGCTTTGATTTCCTGAAGTTCCATATTAATGATATTCAAACCCGGATTAAGATATCCCTTATACGAACGAGCTATCACTTTACCAGACAGGTCAATAAGATTTACCTGGCATGGTAATGCTTTGGGGGATTCAATCATCAAACGAGCAGCTGAACCGTGAGCAGGAGTTCCTTCCAGATATGCTCTGAAACTCTTGTGATTCATTTCTTGTGTGCCAACCATCAAACCCGATTGTTTCAAAACGATATCGTTGTTAGGATCAAATTTCAACATCAGCGGTTTCTTATTCACCACAAACATAAAAGGTTGATTATTGTATTCATTCATCACCCTGAAGGTAGTATCCAGCCCATCCATTCCTAAAATGCGAATTTCCAGGGGCATTTTAAAGAAAACTGTATTCGTCTGGGTTTGGGTAGCTTGAAAATAAACTGCCCAGGATCCATCGGGCAACTGATCAAAGCTGTAAGTATTGGCGTAAAGGGGATGATTGGGGGCATAAATCCATTCATCGAAAAACCACTGATAATCCTGACCTGTTACCGTGTTTACAACATTGATGAAATCAGGGATTGTAGCTGATTCATATTTTAAAAGCGGATTGGAGGCATATTGGTGCAACACCTCAAAAAAGAGGGAATCGCCAATGGTGTAGCGTAGCATATGTAATACTGCTGCCCCTTTACAATAAGTAATGGCATAATTGAAAAGTACACTGGTAGAAGGAGTGGTTACAGCCCAGTCGGGGTTTGAAATGGCCCAACCCGGGTTTGAACTTAGGTAATAATTGGCATTGGAAAGAACATCTTGCTTATAAGCGGCATACCCTTGAGTATTTTCTAACCATAAACTCTCGCTATATGTGGCAAATCCTTCATTCAGAAAGATATCAGCCCAGGTTGCGCAAGTTATCATATCGCCAAACCATTGATGAGCAAATTCATGAGCAACAAGCATTTCGCTCCAACAGTTTTGGCACAGGCTTGTCAATGTTTGATTTTCCATGCCTCCCCAGGCAAATTCGTCATTTAGCGAAGCAAAACCGTTTTTTGTGAACGGATGATCACAAAAAGTCTGACTATAGAAAGTTGTCAGGTTATTCATGATGCTCTTGATGAAGCTTGGATCTTCTCCCGGATTGTAATAAAACCTGATAGGAACCACCTGAGAGGGATTATTAGGATTAACCCAATTAATAATGTCGAGATTATAGTTTACTCTTGAAGAGATGACATTGAGGTAGGTTGCAACATTTTCCTCACTTTGCCATGTGTACCAGATTGTATCGGCCACACGGGTAGAATCTGCCAAATCGCCATTGCTGCCTAACTTCACACCTGCGGGGACTTTGGCTCTGAGTTTCCATTTTGCCTTGTCAGAGGGACTATCATAGCAAGGAAACCACTTGCGGGCGCCTTCAGGTTCGCAATCGGTAAACACCCATCCGTTTTTCACATAAAAGGCATAATCTTCCACGTTTTTATGAAAGTACCGGATACCCACCTGGAATTCTTCACCAGGCTGATAGTCGCGATTCAGGGTGATCGTGAGTTTATCGTTAGCGTGATTAAAGCCAATTGCTGACTGGCTCACCGAGAGGATGTCGATAGAATAGTTTGAAGCATCCAGGGTAAGTGAATTTAAGACACTATCTGCCCTGAGAGTAATTATAAGATTTCCATTGAAGTTGTGAGGATATGGGAATTGGTAACATTGCCAGATGTCTATATCGAGGTCGTATTTCACCACATCGAATGATTTAGGGAAATATCCATCACCGGTCTGAGGGGTCATCCGGTAGCTGTGTTGTGCTTTCTGGCTGCAAAACCAGGCGCCTTTTTCAAAAACGCTCTGGGCATTCAATTCAAAAGACCATGCTCCTACGATTACAAGCAAAAGGGTTTGGTAAAATAGTTTTTTCATGATTTTGAATAGGTTAATTCAATAGAAAAGCAAAATTAAAATTTAGATTAAAATGGTTCATTAGTAATATCCGATTCCGGATCATTTAAGAATCTCTCCCGGATTTTTAGTATCTTTTTCTTTTTCAATATTTTAATATTGGTAATCACCATCTTTGGGAGAATAAAGTTGCCGTAAAGGTTGCATTCGCCTACAAATTCTTTAAGCACCTCAAAGAAGTCGTGCTGATAGGGTGTTAAGACAGTGAAAGCGACATACTCATTACCTCTCGACTTTTTTTCAGTTTCAATATCGTACTTGGTGCATATGGCTTTCCATTCATTGTCAATTATTTTTAACTGTGTTTTGTCGAAAGTTTCACTTTGAGCGGGGAAAATAACGAAAAAAAACCTGAGTTTTTTGTTTTTACCTCCTAAACCAGTGGAAATGAGCCCTAGAGGCTGGTCACTAAGTTCACCTTCGAGAATTATTTTTGAGATGTAGTAACAAAACCTGGCCATTTCTTCTACACTGGGGTGCGGATTTTCTTTGTATCTCTCAAGCATCCGGAATGTTTGCACATTGCTTCTGAATGCCAGAAAGACCAATATCTTTTTTAACTGATTGGGTTTAGTCTCCGGCTCCCATAATTTTTCTGCAAGCTTCAATGCCTCTTCATCTGACATTGAGGCAGGGTTAAGCTTTGAGGCTAGTTTGAGGGTAGCTTGTTGTGTTTTAATGCTGATAATATCTTCAATTATTCTCAGTCGATCACCGTCTTTCCCGATAAATTTCACTAATTTATCGTGGGTCCAGAATTCTTCATTAAAATAATCTGTCATCTTCTGAAATTTCAAACGCTAAGGTACTATGATTCTCAATGAAGCAGGTACTACCTTTAAGTGAATTGTGCGAGGCATTTTCACGGGCTCACCGTCAATGTTTATGTATTTTCCTTTTTCGCGCGTAATAGTGCACTCCTTGAGTTTGAGATTATTCACATAGCGACTTTTATTTATTCTGCGGGTAAAGAGGAGTATGGCGGTTATCAATAACGTGGTGAAAGGTACTTTTTTTACAAGTGTAATATCGGCCAATCCATCGGTTATGGAAGCATCAGGAGCAATGCTTGTGTTATAGCCAAACTGATCGCTGTTAGCAATGCTGAGCAGCATGGCTCTTTGCCTGATATCTATTCCTGGAGCAGAGATATGAAATTCTCTTTGTCGGTAGGTGATGTACTCTTTTACTGCAATCCGGGCGTAAGTAAAAAATCCCCGCTGCGATTCCCGGGCATATTCTCTGGCTACACGAGCATCGAATCCCATTCCGGCTATACTGACAGCGAGTTCGTCATTAAGCCAAAGGGTATCCATGGCAATAGTATTTCCAAAAGCCATTAATCGAAGCGCTTCTTCAGGATTGCGAGGCAACTTCAGATGATTGGCCAGTCCATTTCCCGAGCCATAGGGTATAATTCCCAAAGGAATATCAGTGCCTGTGAGTGCCCGGGCAACCTCATTAACAGTGCCATCGCCGCCTACGGCTATGATTTTATTCGCTCCTTCCAACAATGCCATTCTGGCTAAAGCCGTCCCATCACCCCTTCCATGCGTGTAAAACACTTCATACCGAAAATCATCTTTCGGAAGTATTTGGGGCATCAGCTCTACCAGCTTCTTTTTCCTTTGATGATGTATCCCTGAAATTGGGTTGATAATAAAAACGATATACTGCATAGGTTGATTCAGGGGGTTAGATGGTTACTTTGCATCCTGTGGTTGAATTGCTGGATGATGCTTTTAAGTAATAATTCATCGGATTCTACAATGATGTCCCTGTTTTTGTGAATATTAAGTTGCAAACTATCCTTTTTCAGGTCATACCATCCTATGGTCTTTTCTCCATCAAAAAGCAAAACGCGATCGCTTTTAAAAAAATTGTAGGTGCTGTTTAAGTAGCTGATAGAATAAGCCGGACTCAGTGTATCGAAAACGCTATTACCAAAGCTAACAATAGTATCTTTCAGGTTTAAGTAATCACAAATGGAGGGTAAGATGTCCATTTGCTGGGCAGTAGCTTTATGCAACTGAGGAAGAGTATCTGCCGGCTTGAAAAAGACCAGAGGTATACTGTATTGACCTGCAAGGGTCTTATAGAAAGGATGGTAGCCTGCCGAGGTATGGTCGGCAGTTAATATAAATAAGGTGTGAGGATACCAGGGTTTATTTTTTATGGCATCAAAGAAACGCCTTAAAGAAAGGTCGGCATAAGCTATGCTTTGTTGGATTTTTAGAGGTCCGCTGGGTAGTCTGGCTTTCAGGCTGTCAGGGACAGTATAAGGATGATGAGAAGAAAGGGTAAAAACGGTTATAAAGAATGGCTCCTTTAAATGGTCGATGTCGTTGGCTACATACCGTAGGTAGGGCTCATCGAATATTCCCCATTGTCCGTCGAAGGCAGGCGGACCGGAATATTCCTTCATCCCTTTGTATTCATCGAATCCGGCCTTTCGGGCAAAAGCGTCGAAATGCATAGTACCATTGATGCCTCCGTGATAAAAAACTGAACTATAGCCTCTTTTCTTTAATAATTGCGGCAAAGCCAAAATTTTGTTTGACGAGTAGGGGGAGTTTATAAATTCGACCGGAAACAAATGCGGTATTCCGGCTACTATGGCGGGGATACCTTCAATAGACCGTTTGCCATTGGCATAAGCCCTGAGGGTTAAGCCTTGCTTCATTAAAGAATCAAGAAATGGTGTAAACCCTTTTGAATGAGGTGGATATAGCCCCGGGTTGAGAAATGCAGAATGTTCGGCGCTAAAGCTTTCGAGAATGATAATAACAATGTTATCCTTTCGCTGAGGAGCATCAGGACGATAATAGTTTTTTAAAGGATTATAAATTGCAGCAGCTTCCTGTTCCGTTTTGAAATAATTTCTTTCAGGCAACCCCTCTTTATTCCATGTTTTTATAATGGTAAATGGTGTGTTGAGTACGATTGAGGCATATTGAGGTTCCACCTGGTCGCAGGCATTGATGACTGATATCGGCCGACGTTGGAATCCACCTCTTATGCCTATAACTGCAACAGATAGTGTGATCGATAAGAAAATCAGGTTCCATAATACAAATGAAAGGAGAGAACCATAGAAATGCGGCTTCCCTTGCTTTACCCTTTGTGCTAACCAAACAAAAGTAGTGACTAATAAAATGAAAATCAATAAGTTGATATAGAAATCATAAAAAAACCTAGGAATGAGTATGAAAATATTATTGTTGGCCTCTACAAAGGTAAAGATATCGGCAGTGAGTCTTTTCAGATTAAAAGGATAATATGCCGAATCGACCATGTTTAAAAAAATGGCAAATATGTTAAAACTATAATATAAAAAGTTGCCCACTTTTTTCCAACCGCTATTATTTCTGACAGGCCAAGGGAAAAGCGACCAAACAAGGTAGGGTAGGTTAAGGATCAGAACGGCTGAAATATCGAAACGTAAGCCTGCCAGAAAAAGTTTCGCAATACCAGGAAAGTCAGGGAAATTGAATAAGTTTTTTTGGAAAAAATAAAGCATTAACCTCGAAAGGCTCATAAACAACAAGGCTAGCAGGATTCGATATATGAGAAGACCTGCAGTGCCGACCTTAAACTGAAGTGAAATACGCATGTTCAGCAGAAGGTACTATGGCTTGAAATATTGAAGCTCTCCAGGTAAAGTGTCAGAGCCTGAAGGATAAACATTAATTAGGTAAAAGTAGACGTTGAATGATTTACCATCGTGGGCAATGGTGCCCGCTCCTGAAATGTAATAAGTATTGGAATCTTGAGTATATAAAATTTGTTTGCCAATGGCCAGGGTGTCGCCCAATGCGCCTAAAAGGTCGGCCCGAATTTCAGCAGAATGTAACCCTCCGAAGTTAGTGAAATAAATGCGTCGGGTGGATGGTTTTATCAATGAATCGCTGAAGGCCTGTGACTGTCCGCCTGGATAAGGAAATGTACGGGTTCCATTCCAGTTTCCTTTAAGGTTGGCTCCTTCAATTCTTACAATTACAGTTCGCTCAGCCGATGCCACATTTCCGGAAAAATCCTCAGCGTAATACAGGATTTTATATCGGCCGGCCTGTTTAAGGTTGAGTTGGCTGGTATCCGACCAAACCTTGAACACGCCGTAGTTGTCGGTTACCATTATTCCGGTGTCTTTGAATGAGCTGTTCAGCCTAATATAGGTAGGATTGGCTCCCAACACTATAATGTAGGGTTTGGCATTGTCTTCTACTTCCTTCACGCAAGAAGAAGTACCAACCATGAGTGCCATCAACAATATGAGGCTCAGCAATATGCCGGATTTTTTCATGCTTATTGAATTTTTAATTGACTGCAAAGTTAAACATTCGTTATTATTACTCATAGCAGGAATTAACTTTCGGAGTAGGTAAGGCTTTTGTAATTTTGTCCCCAAAAATTTATCGTATGGGATTGCAGTGTGGAATTATTGGCCTGGCCGGAGTGGGGAAAACCACCATCTTTAATTGCCTTTCGAGCAGTAGAGCCCAAACTGTTTCAGGTGGCGGGAAAAGTAACCTGGGAATGATAAGTGTGCCTGATGAACGTTTGCATAAGATTGATGCCCTTGTGAAATCGGCCAGGGTGGTTCCAACAACGGTAGAAATTGTGGATATTCCGGGATTGGCAAAAGGTTCATCTACAGGAAGTCGTTTTTTATCGGATATTCGCAATACCGATGCACTTATTCATGTGCTTCGTTGTTTCGACGACCCTACTGTTCCCCATCCCGAGGGTAGCATCGATCCTGTGAGAGATATTGAAATAGTGGAGCTCGAACTTATTGCCCGCGACCTCGAATCGGTGGAGAAAAAAATTGCCCGGCTAGAAAAAGTGGCTAAAAGTGGAGACAAAGACGCTAAAAAGGGAATAGATGTTCTTTCGATCTATAAACATCACCTCGAAGATTTTAAGCCAGCTCGTTCAGCATTTGTCAAAGAAGAAGACAGACAGTACATCGATGATATTTTTTTGCTGAGTGCCAAACCGGTAATGTACGTCTGCAATGTTGATGACCAGGCTGCTGTATCAGGTAATGAATATAGTAAAAAGGTAATCGAACTATTTAAGGGCACCACTACAGAGGTTCTTATCATTGCAGGAAAGCTTGAATCAGAAATAGCTGAACTCGACGATCCCGAGGATCGTCAAGTATTTCTTGCAGATGTTGGATTGGAGGAACCGGGTGTGAACAAACTCATTCGTTCTGCCTATCGAATGCTCAATCTTCAAACTTTCTTTACTGCAGGTCCAAAGGAAGTTAGGGCATGGACTATACGTGCCGGAGCCACTGCTCCTCAGGCAGCCGGGGTAATTCATTCCGACCTCGAACGTGGATTTATTAGGGCCGAAGTTATTAAATATCAAGATTTTATAACTTTAGGCTCAGAGCATGCCTGCCGGGAAGCTGGTAAATTTTATGTGGAAGGAAAGAACTATATCGTGCAGGATGGCGATATTTTACATATTCGTTTTAACGTGTAAATAAAACTGGTTTTATTGTCCTGTTCTCCCTTGTTGTTTATTGGCGAGGAATATAAAGCCTAATCCTGAAAAAGCCATAATAATCGCCGAAGCCAACAATGCCCAGCTTGAATATACATCTGCAAAAACTAGTTCGGCCACTACCAGAAGGCTTCCAAAAGCCATGATTATCCCGCTATCTTTGGCGTGCTTTCGGACAAACAATAATCCCAAAAAAATGATGCCCATAGTCAGCCATACTATTTTTAAAATATGACGCGACGCCAGTGCGGTTTTCAAATGTGCATTCGATGCGAGTATGGCAACACTTACCATAAAGGCCACAAGAAATATTACTATCAATAGATTGAATGTTCTTCTATATGACTCCATCTCTTTTTTTAGGCAAAAATACATTTTTATTAATTTTAAAACATGTTAAATATTTAAATTTCTAAATTGTTAATAATTTTTTTGATTTTTTGATGATTAAATTATTGATAAATAATAATTTGGGTGTTTTTGATGAAAATATGATTTTTTAGTCATATGTGGTTTGTAATCATTTGATTTGATTTTGGATTTCGGATTTATGTTGTTTTTTACTATTATAATTATAAGTATCAGTTTATCAATTATTTAAATTGTATTATTAATATTTATATTACAACTAAAAGTACTGAGGAAAAAACTCACTAAAGAGGAAAATATAGTTATTAACAAAAGGCAGATTATTTAATAACACTATTTGATATATAACCCAAAGAGCGCTTATTTTTGAGACGAAATGAAAAAATATCAGAATATTCTTTCCTTTTTTCTGCTCATATTCACTTTGGGTAAGGCATATACCCAAAGTGTTGAGCGAACAATGGCCAATTTACCTGAAATCTCTGAACCCCTGACCGTCCTTGATGAAGCCACGGGATGGACCTTGCAGGACAATGGAATATGGATTTCAGGCAAAAACTACATTCCCAACGAAAATGCGGATTTTAATCGTACCAACGACCCTGAAAACAAACTCGGCAAACATAATTTCATAAAAATTGAACTGCGAGAGGTACTTATTCAGGGGGAGCAGCACATGGTGATGCTTATATACAGAGAAGGTGGTTATTTTGAATTTGAAACTTTAAGAGAAGGGTGGAAATCGCAAGAAGATGTCTTGTATTATGTTTTTAAAGCCGGAAAGCTCAAACAGCTATTGCCCGACACTGCAACTCCGGGGTTAACTTATGTAGTAAACCTGGATGTATTTTGCATGGGAAAAATTAATGCATACGATAAAAAAACATATTTACAGAAAATTGCTAACCATATTCAGCGGCAATCCGTACTGAAATACCCTTCACAATTCACCCTTCTTATCGTCCTTATGCCGGTAAATACAAAGCAGGGAAAGATGATAAGGGTCAGGTTTATTGAAGTTTTTAATAAAAAGAGTATTTATCAACGTTATTTTTTGCCGGAGTACTTGCCTAATTTATTAGCCAAATATTATTATGAGATTCCCTACGCTGATTTTGTTCAATTCGTAAGGAGAGCACCTGTTTACGAAGATTTAATTTCCAATCCCAAAACTTTCATGGAATATTACCGCCGGGGAATTGCTTTTTTTAATCGAAAAAACTACAACGCTGCCATTGCAGATTTTGAGCGAGCCATTCAATTAGCACCTAACGAAAAAATTTTTCTTGTTTATGCCTATTTGGGTAATTGCTATTTCTATCTCAAGCAATATCAGCGTGCGCTTCAAGCATATAACGATGCAGTCAATGCCAAACCAGCCGATAATGAATTTATTAACGATTGGGTCAGGGCTGTATATAACCGGGGACTTACATTTTTCGAGCTGGACGACATCAATCAAGCCTGCGACGATTGGCATAGAGCCGCAGTTTATGGATTGCCGGAAGCTGAAAAAATGGTAAAAAAACGCTGTAAAAAATGACAAAAGAACGGTTAACTCAGTTAGGATACTGCTTATTAATTTTTGTGGGATTGTCTTTTAACAAAGCTCTGTTGGCCCAGAGTAAATTTAATTATAATCTGACAAGGAACTGGTATATTGGGCTTAATAGTGGTGCTACAATACAGTTTGGAGAGCTGGGAAGTTTTGGGGGGAAATCTAAATCGCCGGGAGCGGCTGCTTCTGTCTTTTTAGGCAAACAGATAACCCCTTGGTTATCAATTCGTGGAAATCTGATGACAGGTAATTTCAAAGGACAAGACTTGTTCTCATACAGTAAAGCGAAATTCTATAGTTATCAACTAACCGGACTTATTAGTTTATCTACCCTTGTCAATGGTTATAAACCTGAGAGGGCAATGGATGTTTATGCCCAGACAGGAGCCGGATTTATTGATTTTCAGTCGGATGTATGGGATAATATTACAAATGAATGGTTGGCCGGTTATGGACATGGTTATGGGAAAGGAATAAAAGGGTACACACGCGAATGGGTTTTCCCGGCTGGACTGGGGGTTAACTGGAGATTTTATAAAAATTTGAATTTGAATTTTGAAGCTTCCTATTGGTTTCTGAATACAGATCGTTTGGATGGGGATGAGGTAAACCCAGGCAAAGACAGAGGACTTTATACCTCACTGGGAATTTCCTACCGTTTCAATGTCGGGCGCTTACGCGAATTGGAACCATTGAATTATCAGGCCTCAGCCGACAAGATTTCGTTTAAATATAAAAATCTCAGCCAACAACTGGGCAAGACCCGACGATTGCGTGATGGTGCAAAACCCTCTCTCGTTGTTGAAATTCCTTCCAAAATTGGTGCAGTAGATAGCTTTAATATTGTATTGAAACTTAAAAACGACGGAATAAGTGGTGTAGCCGATATTGATATAGTAATTCCACAGGGTTTTCAAGCCAGACTTCCGAGAGATAATGGATTAGAATCGAGTATGGATGAATTGGTAGGAAATATTTATACGACCCTTCCTACGGCCGACACAACTCTTTCTCTGAAAATAATTGTTTATTCCGGACAAGCGCCTGTTGGGTCCCATCCATTTTATATTGGTTATAAGGTAATTGATGCATCGGGGGAAACTGCTGGAGAAAAAAAGGTATATTATGTTGAAAAAGACCTTTTATATTCACCAGATGGAAGGCCATTGGTTGACCGAATAATGGGTGTTGAATTCAGAGTGCAGCTGACATCAAGCCGTTCGCGCATCGATCCTGAAAAATTAGCACAACTCTACCCCCTAAAAGAAAAGATTTTTGAAGATTTTTCCGATGGATTTTATCAATATACAGCGGGAAGCTTCAAAACCGCTCAGGAAGCCGACAGATATAAGGAAAAATTGGCCAGTGAGCTTGGTTTAAGCGATCTTTACGTTGTTTTTTTCCAGAATGGAACACGCATAAGTTCTTTTAAAGGTGCTGAAGCCGGCAAAGAATATCTGAGAACTCTTGAGTCTTCGCGAAAAACAACAGTAACTACATCGGTTAACCAATCTGCAAAGATTAGGCCTACTGAATACAGGGTAGAAATACGCAGAAATGAGGGTTCTCCTCTAAAAATATCCGAATTACAGGCGCAGTTTGAAACACCGGAACCTATCACGGAAATTTATCAGGATGGTGTATATTATTATTTTGCCGGGCGTTTCGCCAACGAAGATATTGCCAGGGCTTACAGAGAATACCTGAGCGACCGCTATGGAATGGTTTCGGCTAAGGTGGTTCCGCTTTTACGGGGAAAGTTGATTGCCAGTAATTGATATACTATAAAACAAATAAACCAAATTAAAATTTGTCGTTTAAAAAGAAATGGAAATTGCCATTTAGCCTATATGCAGATAAATGTGCAATGTACGTTGATTTCAGGCATAGGTTTTATCGGTGCTGAGTCCGAAAAGTACGAAATCGTATTTTACAGGGTCGGCCGGATCGAGCAAACGAAGGTTACGGGTAAGTTCTTCAACGGCCTTCCAGTCGTCTTGCCTGCGTGATAATAATCCCAACCGACGGGCCATTCGTCCACTATGCACATCAAGCGGGCACATCAGGCTGGCGGCTGGCGCTTTCCAAATGCCGAAATCAACCCCCTTGCTATCCTTTCTAATCATCCAACGTAAAAACATATTCAAACGTTTCGCCGCTGAGCCTTTAGCGGGATCGGGGAGGAGTCGGATATGCCTGCTTAGATAGGCTTGGCTGATCATTTCTTTGCGAAATCTGGAAATCCCTTGTGCAGTAGTTTTTTCCCCAATGCTGGGCGATAATATAGCTTCCAGGCCTCCCGCTTCACAATAAATCTTTTGCAAGCCTCTGGCAAGAAATATAATGTCGTCTCCATTGAATGTGCGATGGACAAATGTTGCAAATGCTTTATACTTCCTTTCGTCTTTGTCCATTATAAAATCTGCCGGAGCATTGTCCATGCGTTGTATGAGCTCACTGCTTTTCCGAATTATGGTTAGCCTGTTGCCCCAAGCCAAAATAGCAGCAAAAAAGCCTGAAATCTCAATGTCTTCTTTACGCGAAAATTTATGGGGAATAGTAACGGGATCATTTTCGATAAATCCGGGAACGTTGTATTTATTTACGAGTTCGTCAAACCATTCTTTGAATGGTCGAGGGTTGTTTGCATCGAAAGGTATCATTGATATTCTTTGAGATAGAACCAGCAGTTAACCGGGTAATGATCGCTCAGGTGGTAGTGAAGTATATCGAAATACAGACATTTAAACCTGCGATCAAGGAAAACATAGTCGATTCTGATTTTAGGTAGCTTTCCCAGGTAGGTGTTACCTATTCTATGACCAGCATACTGAAAGGCATCCTGCAAGTTGGCACTCACTTTGTTGTAGGCATAAGAACAAGGAGTATCATTCATATCCCCGCAAACGATAACGGGGTAGGGTGATTGTTCGATGGCTTTTTGTAAAAGTCGGGCTTGAAACGACCTTTTAATAAATGCCTTACGGACTTTCCACAACAATTGTCGCGAGTCAGTCTCCAATTCGCTGCTGATAGGTTTACCCGCATCCATCAGGCCTTCCACCAATTCGTAGTCCTTCTTTTGAAATGCGATGGATTGTAAATGCATATTAAAGAGCCTCACAGTATCCTTTTTTAATACCAGGTCGGCGTAAATCGCTATAAGTCGTTTTCCTGCCCGAAGTGCTCCTGAACGGTGTATTGGATACTTACTAAAAAGGGCAATGCCAACAGCTTTTTTATTTGATTTTACCGGATAATACGATTCAAAGACATACTCCTTAAATAATCCTGCTTCAAGAATTTTTTTTGTGTTATCATCTTTTTGCCACCAATCGTCGCGATATTCCTGGAGGCACAGGATATCAGGTTTTTCCTGGGTTACCATTTTCAATAACCCTTGAACGCTCGATTTCCCTTCATTATCTATGAGGGATCTTACGTTGTAGCTTATAAGTTGGGTTGCAAAATCGTAGTGGATGGGTTGATCGCTTCGAACCTGAATATATCTGAAGGCCATTGGTGTTGCAGGAACGAGAAGGATGAGATGAATCAAACTAAACCAACGTCTTCGGAGTATCCAGAGGATGAGCAAAATCGCATTGATTATAATGAAAACAGGAAAAGCCAGACCAAAAAAGGCAGGGAGCCAATACTGGTCGGGAGGGATATATGGAGAGAGCAGAGAAATAAGTAATCCTCCGGCCGAAATTATTGAAATGAGCCGCAGAATCCAACCACCTGCTGAAGGCTTTCTTCGTTTGGAGCTTGTTATTTTTCTTTTTTTAAATGCCATAAAAATCAATAGTCATTTTTACTGGCTCTAAAAAGGATTTCTTTCTCGCGTTCAGTCAGGCTCTGATATCCCGATTCCTTAATTTTATCCAGAATACGGTCAATTTCTTCCTGACGTTGCTTTTTCTCTATGTTATACTGTTCATCGGTTTTGATGGTACTGCTACGATAAGTCACCTTGGGTTTGGGTCTGAACCATGAAGCCGGGTCAAACTTCGGCAAAAGTTTGTGTCTGAAGAGAGTAATATAAATATATCCAAAAAGGAATCCACCCATATGGGCCAGGGGCCCACCAGGATTGCTGGAGCTAATCATTAAAAAATCAAGAGCGAAAAGGCCCAATGCAAGCCAGATAAGCCGTATTCTTCCAAAAAAGAGCAGATGCAGAGAATAATTAGGCAAATAGAAAGCAATAGCACTAACCACAGCCATCACCGAGGCAGAAGCACCAATTAGTCTGGCATTTTCGGCCATATTAGTCAGGCCTGGAAAAATATTGAAGGCGAGCAAGTAAACGAGGTATCCACTAACACCACCCATCAGATAGACCCAGAGAAGCCTGCGACCTGAAAGGTATTCCGTAAAAAGCAGGCCCATCCAGTAGAGCCACAAGAGATTAAAGAGCAGATGTATGAAATCGAAATGTACAAAGTTGTAGGTGATGAGGGTCCAAAAGCGTTCGGGAATAAGCATAGGATTAGCAGGCGCACCCAACCATTCGAGAACAAATGTTAATATATCTGGCGAAGATGAGCCAGACAACAGGGTAATTACCCTTAAAAGACTTATAATGACCCATATACCTGTATTAATCAGGATAAGGCGGGGAAGGGTTTCTTTTCGCCTCAGAAAGGCCTTTAACTGTTGCCATGGTGAAGAATAGTATGTGTACATAGTCTGATGGGCTTATTAATAATACATCCGGCTTCTCCATCTTCGAATCAGCAAATATCCAAATATCATTCCTCCCAGATGGGCAAAATGGGCTACATTGTCTCCATGGCCACTTATACCAAAATAAAATTCTAAAGCACCATAAATGATTACAAACCATTTGGCTTTAATAGGAAACAGAAAATAGATATAGAGTAAGGTATTAGGGAAGAGCATTCCATAAGCCAGAAGTATTCCAAAGACGGCTCCACTGGCGCCAACAGTGGGTATATCCATCTTTGTGGTTACCAATTTGCCCAGTGCCTGAATTGCTTCATGAGCCAATCCATTGTCACTTGGAGCAAGGCTCCATGTGTTTATAAATTCATTGAGCCATAGAGGGTTGTATAATCCTTCAAAGTTATTTCCGATTATCACTTCAAAATCAACAGGATTGGGTTTGAGTATAAATTTACTTATCTCGGCGTCGAGGGTCCAAAATTGGTAATACATCACCAGAATATGAACAAGAGCTGCACCTATACCTGTCACCATGTAATAGGTGAGAAATCGTTTGGGACCCCACACTTGCTCGAGAATATTGCCAAACATCCACAGGGCAAACATGTTGAAAAAAATGTGGGCAAAATTGGCATGCATAAACATATATGTCACCAATTGCCAGGTTCTGAATTTGTCGGAGGCAGGGTAATATAAAGCAAGCCATTCTGTTGGATCGAACTGGCCCCGGGTAAACGATATAATTGAAAATGTCCCAATAAAGAAAAGTGCATTGATAATCAATAAGTTTTTAACTACCGGGGTAAGCCCGCCAAAGCCCGATGGCCGATAATATCCGTTTGTCATTGATTTAAATTATGATTAAAACAAAATTAAGCATTGAAATCTTATTTGAAAAGCTGGCTAAGCTCTTCCTCACTAACAATCCTTACGATATTTTTTCCCGAAGGACTTACTGAAGGCATTGAGGTAGCAAAAAGGCGGTCGGTCAGCGAACGCATTTCTTCCTGTTTATAAATTTTCAGCTGTCGAAACGCCATATTTAGAGCTAAAGATCGTGCGACGGGAATCCTGAGGTCGGCTGTTTCTACATCTCCCTGATTTATAATTGCATGCACAATATTCTCAATAACATTCTGAATATCGGAAACTGCCATACCTTGAGGAATACCTTGTACTACAAAGGTATTTGGGCTCAAATTATCGAGGGTAAAGCCCATTTTGCTGAGCAAAGGTTTTGCCTGAGTCAACAATTCTGCCTCGGCTTGGCTGAAATGAAGGTTATACGGAAAAAGCAACTGTTGCGACCCCAGTCCTCTATTATCTAATGCACTTATGATTTCTTCGTAGTATATTCTTTCCCAGGCCTTTTCAATATCAATGATCATCATGCCCGATTTGACACTGGTAATAATATAATGAAGAGATATTTGGATAAAGGGCTTTTCCTGATTTACCTCAGGGGTTTCCGATTGCACAAACCCGGGGAGAATTTCCGTGCTGTCTTTGTCTTGCTGGCTAGGTTTGTAAAGTTGTTCCCATTGCGACTTAGTGCGACTTTCGGAGAGATTACGACCCGGACTACTGGTGTTAAATGGATTGTAATCGGGGTTAACTTTAATTTCAGGGGGCCGTATGGGTTGACCAGCCTTGGGTTCAGGAATATCGAAAGGAAGGATGGTATCGAAATCGAGCTGACTGGCCAGGCTCACCTGTCCGATAGCTTTTCGTACCGCCGCTTTTAAAATGCCATAAATAGGCTGTTCATCAATAAATTTAACCTCAGTTTTGGTTGGATGAATATTCACATCAATACGGGAAGGGTCAACTTCAAGATATATAAAATAGGAGGGATAATTTCCCTGAGGAATCAAGCCTTCGTAAGCAGCTTCAATGGCGTGCTGGAAATAGGCAATTTTAACGTAACGGCCGTTGGCAAATAAAAACTGCTCTCCTCGTATTTTGCGTGAATGCTCAGGTTTAGAGACAAAGCCATGTATGTTTATCAGCTGGGTTTTTTCTTCCACCAGAATGATTTTTTGATTAAGGTGGTTACCCAGCAATTGTACGATGCGTTGCCGTAGATTGCCTTTACTGAGATTATAGATGACCCTGCCGTTGCTTTGAAGGCTGAATTGAATTTGAGGATAAACCAGTGCTACGCGTTGAAACTCTTCAATAATATGACGCATTTCCACCGGATCGGATTTGAGGAAAGCCCTTCGGGCAGGGACATTGAAAAAAAGATTTTTAATTGAAAACGAAGAACCTGCCAGGCACTGAACAGGTTGTTGATCTTTCACTTCGGTGCCTTCAATTAAAACCAAGGTACCTAATTCATCTTCATGCCTGCGGGTGCGTAGTTCAATTTGCGCAATAGCTGCTATGCTGGCCAACGCTTCGCCTCTGAATCCAAGGGTACGAATGGCAAAAAGGTCGTTAGCCGACCTTATTTTGCTGGTGGCGTGCCGCTCGAAACACAAACGGGCATCGGTGGGGCTCATGCCGCAACCATCGTCAACTACCTGAATAAGGGTTTTACCGGCATCGCGGATAATCAACTGAATGCTCTGTGCCCCTGCATCCACGGCATTTTCGAGTAGCTCCTTGACGGCCGAGGCAGGTCGCTGAATGACCTCTCCCGCAGCTATTTGATTGGCTACTGCCTCGGGTAACAGCTGAATAATGCCTGTCATTACCAAACAAAGAAAATAAAGTAAAGCAAACCGAGAATGATGAGCAGGTATACCATCAACTGTAGGGTGTTAGCCCTGTTCTTGCGTCGGTGAGCTCTCCAACGCGAGTCCATTTCCCGACGAAACTTTGATGTTTCTTCTACTGGTTTTTCATTGTTCTGCTTCTCCTCGTCCGGATTATAATAAACCGGCTGGTAGCTGTATCCTTTGGGCTTGGGTGTATGTAAAAATTTTAATCTCATTGGTTTTTATTTCCTTTGAATGTGCAAAAATACACAATAAGAAGGGATGCTTTGGCGGTCGTACATGCACCACGTAGCAATTACTTATTTTTGCGCAAATTTTTCTCAGATGAATTCAGAACGTTTGAAAAAAATCATTGTGGTGGGAGATAGGGTATTGATAAAACCCAAAACAGCCCAGACCACTACCAGGGGCGGACTGGTGCTTCCCCCGGGTTATTCCGAAAAAGAAGAAATTCAAACAGGTTACGTCATTAAAACCGGACCGGGGTATCCGGTTCCCATACCCGGAGAAACCGATTCAGAACCTTGGAAAAAGAAGGATGAGCAACCCAATTATATTCCCCTGCAAGCCAAACCAGGTGATTTGGTGGTTTTTATTCAAAAAGGTGCAGTTGAAGTGGTTATTGATGGAGAAAAATACTATGTGATAAATCATAATGCCATATTATTGATTGAACGCGATGAAGGTCTTTTCGATTAAGTTTTTATTACCTGTGTTGATGCTGCTGTTGAGCTATTCCTGCAAGTGGCATCGACCCGATAATGCTGATGCCATTTTTCAGCCTGATACGGTTTTTCGCGTTCGACATGCAAAGCTTTTCAAAATTGGCAGTGTTGAAGGCCATCGCGCTGCCATAGTGTTGGATCCCTGGGACAGCACCCGCGTGTGGGCAAGATATATTATTGTAACCCACAATGAGAATTATCAAGCCCCCGAGGGATACATAGCTGTTTCTCAGCCTATAAGATCTGTTGCAACAAGTTCATCTACCCTGTTTAGTCATTTACAAGGCTTGGGTTGTTTGAATCTGCTGGCAGGCGTAACCGATACGGCTTATGTTGTAAATCCTCTGGTGAAACTTCGTATCCGAAAAGGATTGGTTACAGAGATAGGGGTTGGTAATCAGATTTTCGACGAACAACTCATAGCTACTGACCCCGATGTTGCCTTCTTTTCACTTTTTCCAGGGCTTAACTTCGATAAATTTAATAAAGTTGGAATCGAAGTTCTTCCACTGGCTGATTATCTTGAATCTACCCCTTTAGGAAGGGCAGAATGGATTAAATTTAGCGGGCTCATTCTTGGAAAAGAAAAAGAAACCGACAGTATTTTCAATGAGATTGAGTCAAATTACTTAAAGATAAAGTCTATAGCACAGAAGGCCAAAACCCGGCCCCGCATTGTCGATGGATTGATGGAAGGTGGCACATGGTATGTATCTGCCGCTCAAAGTTATATGGCCTGCCTTTATAGCGATGCCGGCCTTGATTATGTATTCAATGATAAAAATGGAACAGGAAGTATACCTCTGGGTTTTGAGGAGGTTTTAAACCGTGCCCGGGAGGCTGAGTATTGGCGCATTCTCAAGGGGGGGCCTGGTTTGAGCAACCGCAATGAATTATTGCAGCTCGATTCTCGTTATCGGCTGCTGAATGTTTTCCACAATGGCAAAATACTTTTTTGCAATGTTTCGAAAGTTCCGGTTTATGAGGAAGGAAATACACGCCCCGACCTGCTCTTGGCAGATCTGCTTTATCTCACCCATCCGGAATTAAATCCTGAATATCAACCTGTTTATTATCAACTGTTGCCATGAGTTCTGCATACCCTACCATTCGAAGGCAGAGTTGGTATCGCAAAGCCCTGTTTGCAAGCTTATGGCTGTTGCTGCTCCTGCTTTTTCTATTTAATTTAAAAATGGGTTCCATTAGTTTTGAATGGAGTGAAGTTTTAAATTTTATCAAGGGAGGAGATGGAAATGCACGTTGGTTGATAATCAAAGAAATAAGATTTCCTGGCGCGATAGCAGCAGCTTTAGCCGGAGCTGCCTTGTCTGTGGGTGGACTGCTAATGCAGACTTTATTTCGCAATCCACTTGCTGATCCTTCTATCCTGGGTGTCAGTTCCGGTGCCAGTCTTGGCGTGGCATTAATGACTCTGGCTGCCGGGCAGCTGGCAGGCACCTCAGTTCTCAATGCCGGCCTTTTGGGACAATTTGGAATCATCATTGCTTCCTTTGTCGGGGCTTTGGGAGTTATGCTGCTCATCATGGCTTTTGCTTACCGAATGCAATCAGCCACTCGCTTGCTGATACTTGGCGTGATGATTGGTTACTTAAACTTTTCTGCAATCAGTTTCCTTCAATTTTTCAGTCTTTCGGAAGATCTGAAGTATTATGTTGTTTGGGGTCTGGGCAGTTTTTCCTCAGTGACCCTTGCGCATATACCCATTTTATCCGTTACTGTCGGGATAGCTCTGATTGCCAGCCTGATGCTTGTAAAACCTCTCAATATACTATGGCTAGGCGAATCTATTGCCTCCAGCCTGGGCATTCAGGTTGGTAAGACGCGATTATGGATAGTTCTGGTCTCTGGATTTCTGACCGCTGTTGTTACTGCTTTTTGTGGCCCTATAGCTTTCATAGGGTTGGCTGTGCCTCATCTGGCACGCTCTCTCGTAGCCTCAGCCGACCATCTGCTACTTATTCCACTCTCAATATTGCTCGGAGCCAACCTTGCCCTGGCTGTCAATCTGGTTGCGCGATTACCGCTATTTGGTGGGGCCCTTCCGGTAAACGCGCTCACGGCTCTCGTTGGTGCGCCTGTAGTCCTTGTATTTCTCTGGAAACAGAAAAACCTGTAAAATCAAGTGGCAGACATGAAGAAATACCAGCGGGAAACTCCGGGGATGAAAATGCAAGGTGACAGCACTGTGCTTAAAACTGTTGACCTCTCGGTAGGATATCGTAGCCCTATTTATGTCGTTTCCCGAGGAGTGAATCTGGAACTCAAAAAGGCTTGTTTATATTGCCTTATCGGACCTAACGGTTCGGGGAAATCCACTTTGATTCGCACTTTGGCAGGGTTGCTTCCGCCGCTTGAGGGGTATATTTTTCTTGGAGAAAAAAATCTTTTAAGCTACAAGCGACAAGAATTGGCCTGCCAGGTTGCAGTTG
>Ga0067045_1027673_pt1 | contig 72111 bp, 80 predicted proteins | sample TerdegcTABiofilm_FD_59184 | JGI IMG/M metagenome (GOLD analysis project Ga0067045, IMG submission 59184) | Combined Assembly of (Gp0054472, Gp0054536) Wastewater bioreactor microbial communities from Singapore -Terephthalate degrading...
AACCGCTCCCCTGTGCCGCGTGTACGGGAGGGTAGGGACAGACCGCGAAGGGAACGTGTACGTCAATCCTGGGTGGGAGACGGGGGAGATGATCGAGATAACAAAAAGTGGGTGGGGAATCATCCATCCGCGTCAGCGCGTCAACGGTGACAACGAAACCTCGGATATCTTGAGATTTTTTATTCTTCCTCAGGGCTCTCTTCCTTATCCGCGCGTACCGTACATTGAAACCCTCGATGGACTTAACCTTTTACGAAATATTTTAGGGCTGGAAGAAAATCCGGAGGCATGGCTCATCACGGTTGCTTTTACGGTTTCTTCCTTTTTCTATTCGGGGCCATTTCCTATTCTTGTGGTAAGCGGTGAGCAGGGCTCGGGGAAAACTGTGTTCACGCGTATTCTGTCCCGCATCATTGACCCTCACATCGTCGAAGTATGCTCCCCTCCCAAGGATGAGAGAGACGTTCTCATTATCGCCCGTAATAGATGGCTACTACCCTTTGATAATATCAGTTCCATAGACCTATGGACAAGCGATGCCCTTTGTCGACTATCCACGGGCGGTGGAATCATGACCCGCAAGCTTTACACCGACGGCGAGATTTTTTCTTTTGCCGCGAAAAGGCCGGTGATAATTAATAGCATTGCCGACGTTGTCCACTTTGCGGACCTTGTGCGTCGCTCTTTATCCGTAGAACTCCCCCCTCCAAAAATAGAATTCCTCAGAAACGAAGGGGCGATTTTCAGGGAATTGGAAGTTTTTCTTCCTTCCATCCTGGGCTCCCTTTTCGCTCTAATTTCCAAGGTTTTGGAAACGAAAAACGTTTCAACCGTCGACCCTGTTAACTCGTTCACGGACTTTATCAAGATAGCGGAGGCGGCAGCGATTGCCTTGGGGTTCGAGGAGGGGAGATTCTCAGAGGTTTACACGTCAAACCAGGAACGGATGAATGACTCGGTAACGTCGTCGTCGAAGGTTTTCGAGACTTTGTGTGTTTTCCTAAACAAGGTAGGGGGATCGTTCAGGGGATCCCCCAGCGAACTTTACAAGCAAATCATCGAGGCTACCCCTGGAATCGATAGAGACAAGGCGTTTCCAAAGACCCCAAATCACCTTGGAAGCACTCTCCGGAGATTGGCTCCGGCCATGAGGGGCAAAGGGTTCACGATTGATTTTTCCCGAGAACACGATTCAAGGATTGTGTACATCCAGAGGCCTTCCTCTGTCCAAGTTAAACAAATAGGTGATAAAAATGATCAGGAATTGCTTTGAATGTTTAAACCTTAACATAGTAGGAAAATCGTTGACGCCGTTGACGCGTTGTCACAAATCCCTATCCGTATGGCTGGGGAATCTTATATAAGGAGGTGCGCGATATGCGTGACCCTATTTTGGAATGGAATCAGAAAGCTGATTCCTTGGAACGGGCGAAGCGGTGGGCGTGGACCCATCGAAATATTAAAGGTATTCACGCCGACTTGGAGGACCTCGAGAGGTTATATTCGCGATTGGTGGCGCGGATCGATTCCTTGGATGCTAAACTTGACCGGTTGGCCGGCCGGCTCTCGGTGTTGGAAGGTGTTGTTTCAAACCTGGAGGAACCCCTTCCGTCGGCTCGGCAACTTTGCGACATCGAGGAACGGTTGGATAAGATGAACCGGCGCATTGACCAGTTGTTTGAAGAATCCGATGGCCACGCGGACGATTTGTTCCGAACGCGCCAAGAACTTGGGCTTCCGCCGTTAGAGGAAGACGAAAACCACATCATAGTTTTGAACCAATAAAGGAGGCGGGAAATGAAAACACGAACCATAACCTGGAACAAAATTGTGCTCCACCAGTTATTCACCGATGATGACGAGGCAAAGGATTTTATCCGCGCCTACGCCGGGGAGAGGCTGGTTCAATCAATAGAAGGAATCGCTGCAAAACTAAGGGTGTCCTTCCATGAGGCAACCAACGAGGCCCTCTCGGTTTTGATCAACGAGGAAATCCAGGCGGCCGAGGCGGCCCTCGCCGGTTATGTGGACATTCATAAAAATCGCTACTCGATCCTGGACAGCGTCCGGTACTTCATGCAGACGCAAAAGGGGCGAACGTTTGACGACATCTGGAGAGGAGAGATGAGTTTTATCACGTGCAAACTGCCCGTAGGTGAGGTGGGAGTCGTGGTCATCTTTCGTCAAGGAATACCCATCGATGAAACGGAGGCAACCTTCTGTTTGGTTACTAAACGTGAGGGCGAAGAGACCTGGATATATGAACCTTACGACTTCACCATTGCCGAACTCCGCGACAAAACCCGGGTACCGGTTTTCTCTCCCGAGACGGAAGAAAACCAGGACGCTTCACCGGCTACGGGCGCTACCGGAGGCGTTCAGTCCCCTGTCACTTCTATTGGTTTTGGGCAAGTTACCCCTCCGTGCTGAGGGGTTCATTCCCTCCCTCAAGGGGAGGACATATAAGGAGGTGCCTATGCAGGGCACTGGATTCGGGTTCCTGGGACGTCTCCCAGGATTGGACAACGCGGGCGACCGTGAATCACGGTCAGTTGGAAAAGGGGGTAGCGCCGTATGAGGATTATTCCTTTAACAGGCGTTATCGGTGAGGACGTGGTTCCTTCCGGTGTACGCGCGGCGCTTGAAGAGGCGGGAGGCCAACCGATCGAACTACAGATTAATTCCCCGGGAGGCCTCGTGTCGGATGGTATCGAGGTGTACAACCTCCTCCGTGACTACCAGGGGTATAAGGTTTCCCGGATCATGGGAATCGCGGCCTCGATTGCGTCCTATATTACCCTCGCGGGTGACAAGGTCATAGCGGAGGACAACGCCATCTATATGGTCCATAACCCGTACGGAATCGCGGTCGGGGACTATCGGACTATGCAAAAGACCGCCTCGATCCTAGAAGGGTTCGCGGGACTACTCGCGAAGGTATACGCCAAAAAAAGCGGAGCTTCTATCAACGAAATCCGGCGGATGATGGATGAGGAGACCTATCTCTACGGTGAGGAGATCAAAGATCAGGGGTTTGCGGATGAGGTCGAACCATCGCAGGGTGGGGCAGGAGACAAGGAGCAAGCCGTTGCTATCGCTCGGTTATCCATCCAGGCAAGCCTTAAAAGGATCGAGAAGTCGCAAACACCCGACGCGCTCGAAAAGGCCGCCGCGCTGATCCGTTCGGAGTTCCTGGATTCACAACCGAATGTCCGGACTCTTGAGGCTAAAGTGTCAAAAACACAACGCCACCAGGAACCACCGGCGGGAAAAGTTGTCCAGGGGCCGGGCGACGAGGAGGCACGGGAAAAACTCCTCCAGGCGGATGACTCGGGGCGGTTATATGCTCATGCGGCGGCGCTCTGTCGGAAAACGGGGGAACCTCTTCACGAGGTTTTTCCCGCGGTTATGGGGGCGTTCGCTGAAGGCGTGGCAATCGCGCGGTGCTTCTATAACGGCGTACCGTCAGACAGTACTACACTAGCGGAACGGGCGCTGATTGAATCAACCGGCGGAACGACTCGCGACTACCTGGCGCGAAAGGGGATCTGGTACAACATTCTTTCTGGCAAACTGCCGGTACCATCTTACAAATAAGTAAACAGGGAGGGGAACTATATGAAATCTGAAAAACTTTCAAAACGGTTTCAGGAATTAGAATCTCGGGAGCGGGAACTGGTTAACGAAGTCTCTGCGCTGGAGAAAAGGCTGGTAGACCTTCAAGCGGAGGGCCAGGACGTTAAAGGGATCGTCCGCATGCTTTCGGAGTGTAGGATCGAACTCGAAAGCATACCGCAAGCGAAGCGGAAAGTTGCCGAGGAACTCTTACAGGCGAAGCTCGAGGAAACAGAGGCCGAGTTCCAGGGCAAAGAGGCGGCAGTAAAAGAAAAGCTTGCGGCTATAAAAACCGAACTGCAACGGTTGGCCACTACCGTAAAGAACTCTGAAGCCAAGATACTGCAAACCGCTGAGGGGCTTAAGTTTGCGCACCAGGGAATCGAGGAATCCTTATTAATGTTCTCGAAACATCTAAGTACTGGTTGGACAAATATTTACAATAACATCGAGGCAAGCGTTCTGTCATCTCTCAGGTGGGATCGAGACTACGCGATCCATAGGGTTCACGAGGAGTCTAAGCGCACTCTTGACGCTATCGGGGGGTAGTCTATGACCTTCACGCTTGAATACCTCCTCACAAAGCACGAGGTATCACCACTAAAGCACCTTGCAATAGAGGCGGCCGCGCGCCGCCTCCCTCATAAAAGATCAGGGCGGTTGGTTTTCCTCGAGGAGCGGGACTTTCTCAGGATTCTGAAAGGCACCGAAGGGATGACCAAGCGAAAAAGGAAAGGATATGACAGGAAAAATCAGGGAATCCCAGCGGTGCTATAGTGGTACTCACCCCAACCGGCGCGCTGAATGCCTAAAAACACCATTTTCCACGTCATGGGGGAACCTAAAGGCGATTTCAAGGCTCGAAAAGGCTAAAAACCCTGCCGTGGAGAGGTCAAAAAACGCTCGAAAATGTTCAAAAATAGGCCATAAAATGTTCAAATTAGAACAAAAAAATAAAAAGCGATTTCAGCGCGCGACCGGGTGGGGCGGCACAACCCCACTCGCGTTATCGAAATCGTCACAGTACCTTGGAACTCATGGAGATAGTGGAGGTTTGCAATGCTGGTGAAACCTTCTCGTCTTGCTAAGCTTCTTGGGTTAGGGCGTAGTGCGATTGCTGAAGCGGTTCGCCTCGGCAACCTGCACAAGACAGAGGCTGGGCTGATCGACACAAACGATCCTAGGAACGCTCCCTACCTACAGAAGCGGATGAAAGACTTACAATCTGCCGGTACACCGTCCAGCGGTTCAGGGAACGCGGGAGGTGAGGATTCGCTTCCTGCCGACCTGGATTCTTTGAGTTTCGAGGAGGCGCTACGGGTAAAAACGATTTCCCAGATTCGGAAGCTTGAGGCGGAACGTAGGCGGCTGGACGTGGACATCGCGAGAAGGATGGGAGTTCTGGTTCCCCGGGAGATGGTGGAAAGGGTACTCGCGCAGGTGGGGGAAAGCGTACGGACGCACCTATTACATCTCCCCCGGAGGGCGGCTCCGATGATTGACGCGGTGGCGAAGTCGGAAGGGGCGCTGGGGGTGCGGCAGGAGCTGGAACGTTCCGTGATGGGGGCGATTCAGGGAATCAAGGAGGACATGAAACAGGCGGCAACGCGGTTTTTCGAGGAGATGGCACAGGATGACGGTTCAAAGGAAGGGGCAAAACCCCGGGCAAAAAAGGCTCTCAAGGCTAAAAGAGGAATCCCTACGAGCAATTAGGGATGCGATCGATCGGTTTATCCCACCGACCGCGGAGGATGAGCAGGTGGTGATGGATAATTCATTATGTGGTAATATAATAGAAAAAGGAGGGGAACATGACCTATAAGCTTAAATTGACATGGATGGAGGCTTCGCTCATGCTGGGCATGTCGAAACTGTCCCAGGCGCAGGCGGAGAAGGAACTTACCTTACTGAAGGAAAGCGACCCGGAGTATCGGATCAAGAAACAGAACTTGGAACTTCTGGTGTCGATATGTAAGGACATCCAGCGGAAACTGGTACCTTACCGGGAGTTGTATCCTATCGGGTTCGAGGCAAAGGAGGACGGGGAGAATGGCGACGTGTCCCTGGTGAACGCGTACGAGGAGCTTGCTCGACGGGGGGAGGTGTAGGATGGGTTCGCAGGCGATTCAGGTACGATTTACGGCACTTGACCAGTTAAGCGCTAGCCTTCAGCGGATGGGTGGCGGGTTCAAGCAGTTGTCCAAGGTTGCCGGGAACGAGTTTCGAAATATCGGCTCCTCCATTATGTCGATGCGTACCCTCCTAACGGGCGCCATTGGGATGCTCACCAGTGGTGCCCTTGCTAAGGCTGTGGCCGATTTCTCCTCCGTAGGTGATGAGATCGCCAAGACCTCCCGGAAGCTTGGTCTCACGGTCGAAGGCCTCCAAGAACTAAGATTTGCCGCGGATCGCGCCGGGGTAAGCAGTGAAACCTTGGATGGAGCGTTCCAGCAGTTGAATAGGCGTCTGGGCGAGATGAAGGCTGGCAAAGGGGAACTCCTTGCATTCCTAAAGGAAACGAACCGCGGATTACTTGATCAGGTACGAGGGGCTAAAAACACCGAAGATGCCTTTATGCTTCTCATGGATGCATTGGACAAAGAGACTGATACCGCAAAACGCGCGGCAATGGCAAACGCGTTTTTCGGTCGTTCGGGGCAGGATTTGCTCCCCATGGCCGAGGGTGGCGCAAAAGCGATCCGGGAACTACGGGAGGAGGCGCGGAAGTACGGAAACATCATGTCCACAGAGGCCGCGGCACGGAGTGAGGCATTTAACGATTCGATGACCAATCTCAAGAACTCCTTACTCGCGATTCGGAACCAGGCGCTTACACCTCTTGTCCGGTCGTTTCAACCGTTGATACAGGGTATGGCCGATTGGATCGCGGCCAATAAGGAGTTGATTGGGCAGAGGATAGATCAGGTATTCCAGGCGATCCATAAAGCCACGCAGATGATTTCCGCTGGGTGGAATAGCGGGCTAATCCCGGCGATCCTTGCGGGAGTAGCGGCGTTCAAGGCAATCACCGTTGCCGTTACGGGGCTAAACTCCCTCATGACGGTGGCAAAGGCGGCGCAGGAGGCGTTCAAAATAGCCCTTGCTACTAACCCGGCCGGGGCGTGGATCGCGGGTATCTCGGCATTGATCGGCGTCATAACTCTATTGATTCAGAACTGGGATTCCGTAGTTAAGGCGGTGAAGGTCGCATGGGACGCGTTAAAGTCCTTCGGTTCCTGGTTAGGGAATACCTTCCTAGGCCTCATCGAGCCGGTGGCCAACACGATCGGGAAAATCGCAAACGCTCTATCGTTCCGCAATGAAAACGTGGACCCCCTAGACCCAACCTCTACCGGTGCGGGATCAGGGCTAATCCCTCGGAACTCCGGGGTAATCGAGTCTAAGTCCGTGAGCGAATCTAAGCAAAAGGTGGACATCAATATCAATAACTTACCAAGTGGGTCAACGGTGCGGTCGACGGGGAAGGCTCCATCCGTGACGCTTGACGTAGGGTTTGCGCGAGGTGGGCGATGAGTAACGACATGGTAAAGGTGGAGTTCGACCTAAAATCGGCTCTTCAGAAATTAAAACAGATCGAGGGCGGGCTAGCCCTCGCCGTTGCTACTACCCTAAACGAGGTAGGAAAACGGGCATACCAGGAAGCCCTAAGAACCTTGAAACAGAAGTTTACCCTCCGGAATCAGTACGTGGAGCGGGGACTTACCTACTACGAGGTGAACTACCGGCGAAGCAATGGGCAGTTCCGGGACGTGGACAAAATGGCGTTCATCCTGGGACACCGTGCGGAGTTCATGGCCACCCAGGAGTTCGGGGGAAAGCACTTTCCGAAATCGGGTAGCCGGCTCCCGATTCCTACTCCCTTCGCGCGGGGGGGCGACTGGGGAAAGCCGATCCTCCGGCGGTACTCGATGCGGGCAATGGGCGATATCGAGGAAGGAGGTCGTGGAAAGGGCAAGCGAGGGAAACCCGGTGTTCCATTCTTTATGGGGCGCGGATCGAGGAAGGGTATCTATATCAGGGTGGGGAATATCCTTCAGATGCTCCGTAGCCTCGCGCGGCGCTATGTTCCCATCAAGGCGACCCGGTGGCTATCGGGGAGTGCGAAGGCGGTGGCCACGAAACAGTTGTTTGAGCAGATTTTTGCCGATGCCGTGAGGCGGATCCTCTCAAAGGATTTGGAGGTGAAATAATGGATGAGGAAGAACTGGAATACGTACGGGGTTCGTTTTTCTTGAACCTGGACAAGTACCTCCCGGAGGCAACGTTCATCGAGAAGTGGGGCGCGTGGAAGTTGGGCGGGGAGTTAGAAGGATTTTTCGTGTACCCGGAGCGACCGTTCACCGCTAGCCGTCAGGACAATACCCGTGAGATGGACCTCCTCGAGGTGATCGGGAAACGGCAAGGGTTAAGCCGAGAATCGGTATGGCACCAGATTTGCGAAATCGCCATCGAGGGCATGCCGCGGTTTTCCCGGTTCACGGATTACGTATTCCACGGCACGTGGAGGCGGTAGGCGCCTCACTCAATACGGAGTACCCGCTCCACGGGCAATTCCAGGGCCTTACAAATCCTCTCGATCACGGACAGATTCACCGGTTTATTCTTAGATAACTTTACGATGGTGGTAGTGGAAAACTTTACCATCCGCTGAAGATCCTTCATCCGCATGTTACGCTTGACTAATTCAATCTTGAGAGGTTCGTAGTTGATACCCATAACTCCTATCATATTAGGAAATCCCTTTCCTGTACAACCGGGAAGCGATTTTTAGGTATAACTGTGGTTTCTCGGCCCGGTACTTCTCCGCGTCCTGTCCCATAGAGACAAGGGCCGCGCGCTCCCACTCGGTGACCTCGTTCCCGGAAATACCCGATAAAAGGGACTTCTCCGCCAAAAACTCCGGGAGGATCGAGGCGATCACCTTCCCGCTTACCTCATGGAGGGGTTTTCTTTCCATTCGGGCCACCGCCTTGGCTTCCTGCACGAGACGATCCCCACCGAAGTACTGCAAGCTTTTCTCCGCTCGCTGGTCCAGTGTCGATTTATTCGGCGCCTGGGGAGCACTTTTCCCCGCGGATCGGTTCGCCTGCCACTGTTTGAACCCATCGGACGCTTTCTGTAATTCTTTCGCGATCCAGGAATCAGGATTCAGACTAGCTAAAATACTCGCCACAAAAACCTCCCTATTTCTTTATTATACCATGAGTTAGGCGATTCGGCAAGTCAATTCCGAGTTTACAGAAAAATACTCCATATACGTAAAATATCCCTATTGACAATTCCGTATTCTCGGATTATTATTCTGTATATGCGCAAAACTTAGTACCGAGGAGGTAAAGCGGTATGACAGAGGCGGAATGGTACGCGCTCTGTAGCGCGGAATGGCGGTTGTCCCGGGCGATGGAGACGCTCCGGGAAATCAAAGCAGAGGAACGGCGCCGGAAGGAGGAGAAATCCCTATGGCGCAAGGTTCTATCTATACTTAGAGGAGGGAAAACATGAGCGATTCATCCAAAAAAATGCATGTTAAGGTTTACCAGACAGGGGGTTCTGAAGAAGAGAAAAATATCACGGTACCTGTAGACTACAGTTACTATGAACATGAAGAAATAGTTGTTAGTACCGCCGTTAAAGAATCTGAAATTAGGGAAAGACAAATCCGTGTGCCTGTAACAAATAGCAACAATGAAGTATCGATCGAAACCGTCGTTTTAAAAGAACCGTATATCCGCGACAAAAAGGAGGCAAAGCATGAATAACGTAGCCACGAAAAGTAAGGTAGAGGTTTTCACCTACGGCAAGGATGATTTTCCCCGGATCAAGGGAAAAGTGGTACTTTGGGCGGAGACGGCGTTCATCGCGCCTAAGAGAATGGAACCCGGGCGGCACATGAAAATAACCCCCGCGCTAAACCCATTCTACGGACGCTTAGGGCTTTCTGAAAGCGAACTGGTAGGGGAAACGGTCGTTGTGATGGATCAAGAAACGGCTCGGGAAATATTCAAGGATTACTTCGAGGCTATCGAAGGGGAGGAGTAAAACCGTGGACTATAAGTCCATCTATTTTGGTGAAAATGAGGATCGGGTGGAAAAGGGGGCGGGGGAACTTCCCCTGCTCCTTCGGGTGGAGGAGGCGGCCACGTTCCTACGGGTAAGCAAACCTATGGTATACAAGTTGATCAACATTGGGGCGATCCATCCGGTGCGGGTGGGAAAATGTATCCGTATCCACCGCGACGAACTCAAGCGGTACGTGGGAGGGGTGAAGCGATGAGGGTTGAAAAGTATCTCAAGTACGCCACGAGTAACGGGAAGATATACTTCACGGTGAGTCAGGAGGCGTTCCAGCGCTTCGCCTCGACCAGGCCAGAGATACAAACCGCCACCTTCACCGGGGAAACGTATATCATACCTATGAACGTTCAGAAGGTTGCCCGTGGGGTGTTTGTAATTGAAAAGTCGGCCGAGTTCATAGATGCTTAACATCAGGCATGGCAGGGGGGATCCCCTACGTGCCGGGAGTCGGGGCCCGGTAAGGCGGGGCGCGGCGGGGCAAGGCACGGCACGGCCTGTCATCGAAAGGCACGGCGTGGCAGGCAACCCATTGACCCCGCGTTCCCCTTCGCTATGCCTTTTCTTTGGAGAAACCCATGAAAACGAAAAAGAAACACCTCTACCTTTCCATGAGAGAGGATTTTTTTACCGAAATCGAGCAGGCGCACGCGAAGTCTACCTATAGGAACCTACCCCTTCGGGGGTTTATTCTGATGGCCATCAGTTTAGGACTAGATATCATCAAGTGTGATCCTATAGCAACAACGGCAAGAGAACTGCTATCAAGTAGACAACAGAACAACCAGGCGCCGGTGGCCACCTGTAAGATTATCCCGTTCCCTTCCCAGCGAACCCATACCCCTACTGCGTGAAGGGTTCCCCCGTGAATCAGGATGGAAGGGCAATCCGATGGTAAGGGTGATTTACCTGGGGCTTGGAAGGTGGAAGGGTGTCTATATCCACGCCATGGGGGATTTTCCCGTACAGCGGTTTTCCCTCTATCTGCTGAAGGACGCGTTGAAGCTTCTCCCGGGTTTCCTCGAGAGCGGATCGGTAGAACGGGTGGGTATGCTCGATCTCGTACAACCGTTTACGCGCCTGGATATATTCTTGCATGAGGGGGGCGTTCAATCGTACCAGCTCAAGGATAATCCAGGGAAGAGAGGGGGACTTGTACCCGCCTATGAGTAGCAGGGAGTTTCGGTGTGGTTCTATCCTCGCTCCCCAGTTCCTACTTCGGAGGTACTGTATCAAATCCCCGAACCTTCGCATTTCGTGGCTACTAGATAAATATACCCTCAGGGACCCTAGGGGTTCAAGCGATTGCCTGTAGGGTGTTGCGTTCTAAACAAACCCGAACTACGCTTATAAGCGAGACTGTTCTACGGTACCGCGTTGCGGTACTCAGAACCTCCCGGGGCCGGTGGCTTCACCGGCTCCCTTCCTTCCTAAGGATTCCCGTTTCCCTGGACCTCTTCCAAGAACCTTAGGGTTGCCTCCCTCACCGGTTGTAGGGCTTCTGGTTTAGGCGCGAAGTAATGGGCGGTCATTTCTTGCCGGGTATGGCCGATAATCGCTCGAATCATGGTTTCCTGGACCCTGTATTGCAGTAGGGCGCTATTGTAGGTAACGCGGAGACTGTGAAAGGTAAGGTTTCGTTTCCTTCGCTCCTCCTCGGGAATCCCGATTTTCCGAACGACACGGATAAATCCATCAGAAATGGTTTTTAGATCAACCGGGTGCTCCCCACCGTCCAGGGAGAAAAGGAACCCTTCCTCTCCGTGAAGGTTTTTCCAGTAGGACAATTCCTTGAATACCAGGGGCGTAATGGGAACGATGCGAGACTTTCCGCTTTTGGTTCCCTTGATTCCCCCGTGTCGGGCTAGGGAGGCTTTTACTTCCACGAAATCCTGGTGTACATCCATTCCCCGAAGGGCTAACACTTCCCCGCGGCGCATGCCGGTAGTGAGGGCGAGGAGGGCGGCGGTGCGGTACACGGGGAACCCCCATAGACCGTCTTGATCCCCCTCGAAGAACAACCGCCGTAATTCCTCCGGGGAGAATCCATCCCGTTTTACCAGAGGTTTTCCACTGGGCAATTCCAGGAACGCGAGGGGATCTTTTTCTAAGATATCGTACCGTAGGGCTTCCTTGGTGGCGAGTTTCAAAACCTGGATCACGCTACGGGCCGTTTTGGGGGCAAGCTTCCGTTTCTCCAGGAGGTAGAACATAAAGCTTTCCCCATCCTGTCGGCGAAGTTTCTTCAGGGGTATTTTCCCCAAGGACTCCGTGATAGTTTTGACGCTATGTTCTACGCTTTTAATGTAGTTTAGGGAAAGCTCCTTTCCGGAGGCGGAACGGCGCTTGAAGTAAACCCCGGTTTCCGGGTGGAAAAGCTCCTCCAACCATTCCCCAAGGGTACGTTCCTTGGGGCGTATGGTTTCAGGCGGTAGGTTCGAAACGAAACGAAACGCGGCGGCAAGGGCTTGGGTTTTGGTAACCTTCCGCGCGTCTAGTCCCAGGCTTTTTCCCACAAGGGTATTCTTGGAATCCCAGTACCGAACTCTCCACGTTGGAACCCCTTTTCGGGTTCTTCTCCGGATTACAGTAATGGAATCATTCGGTGAATCGTTTGGTGAATCATTAGGTGAATCAGGGGAGAAATTCCTCGCGACTGCCGGATTTAGTGAATCACTTAGTGAATCATGCCCTTTTTTAACCTTACCAGAACCATCATCTATCATATATTTCTTTGTTCTGTAAGGATTTGCACCGTCGGGCTGGCGGGACTTGAACCCGCGGCCTCTTGGTCCCGAACCAAGCGCGCTAGCCACTGCGCTACAGCCCGAAAAAAAATACCCCCGCGCAAGCGGGGGTGTTACGGGAGCGACGGGACTTGAACCCGCGATCTCCGGCTTGACAGGCCAGCGCGATAACCAGCTTCGCTACGCCCCCATGGGTGGTGAGCAATATACTGAATTTCCTCCTTCCTGTCAATATAGCATAGATATTGATTCTTTCCCTTGTTTTTGATTAACTAGATACACCGGGAGGAAAAAACTATGAGTGATATTCTCTGGTCAGAAAAGCAAAAAGCGACCTGGCGAAATAAAGTAGGATTAGCCGAAATGTTGAAAGGCGGGGTCATCATGGATGTGGTGAACGCCGATCAGGCCAAGATAGCAGAGGAAGCGGGAGCTGTTGCGGTAATGGCTCTCGAGAGAGTCCCTGCAGACATACGGGCGCAAGGAGGAGTCGCTCGAATGTCGGATCCAAAGCTAATCCGAGAGATCCAAGATGCGGTAAGTATTCCTGTAATGGCCAAATGTCGGATTGGGCATTTCGTAGAGGCCCAGATCCTGGAAGCCCTAGGGGTAGACTTCATTGATGAAAGTGAGGTGTTGACCCCTGCGGATGATCGATACCACGTGTACAAACACGATTTCAAGGTTCCCTTTGTCTGCGGATGTAGGAACCTTGGGGAAGCCCTAAGGCGAATCGCGGAAGGCGCAGCGATGATCCGAACAAAGGGAGAAGCGGGAACGGGAGACATCGTGGAGGCGGTTCGACACATGCGAACTGTCATGGATGAAATCCGCAGGATCCAGCATCTCCCCATTGAAGAGCTGATGACAGTGGCCAAAGAGATGGGAGCTCCATTCGAATTGGTTCTAGAAGTGGCCCGTAAGGGGAAACTACCTGTGCCAAACTTTTCCGCGGGAGGAATAGCAACTCCGGCCGATGCCGCCCTCATGATGCAGTTGGGAGCTGAAGCAGTGTTCGTCGGTTCTGGGATTTTTAAATCGAAGAATCCGGCGAGAAGGGCGCGCGCCATCGTGGAAGCAGTCACCTACTACAACGATCCCGTAAAATTGGCGGAAATCTCTACCGATCTCGGTGAACCTATGTTGGGGGTAAGTGCTCGCTCTTTGCCGGAAACCGAACAATTGGCTGTTCGAGGATGGTGATCGCAGAGGCCTGAGCATTCGTACGTATCAGGATTTGTGTACTCATTGCAGGGGTAACAGAAAGAGGATAGGAATGGCAAAAGTTGGCGTGCTGGCTCTTCAGGGGGATTTTGAAAAACATATCCAGATGTTGGATCGACTCGGGGTCCCTGCTGTGGAAGTTCGGGAGAAATCCCAACTAGACGAAATCGACGGGTTAATCATTCCGGGCGGTGAGAGCACTACCATTGGGAAACTCCTCGTGCGATATGGGATGATGGAACCCTTAAAGACCTTTGCGAAGGTTGGAAAACCCCTATTTGGTACCTGTGCCGGAGCGATTTTACTCGCAAAGGAGATTGAAGGGAGTACCCAAGATCGGATAGGAGTACTGGATATAGCGGTCAAAAGGAACGCGTATGGCAGGCAGATCGAGAGTTTCGAAGCCGATATCTTTATTCCCAAGATTGGAGAACTTCCCGTCCGCGGGGTGTTCATACGGGCTCCCATCATAAAACATGTGGAGGACGGAGTGGAACTATTGGCTCGGTTTGGAGATAATCCCGTTCTGGTAAAACAGGGGAAGATCCTTGCGGCCACCTTTCATCCCGAGTTGACCAACGATACTCGGATCCATGCGTTTTTTCTCAGTTTATTTTCGGAATAGAGGATCCATGCGGGTAATTGTGGCAAAATACTCTGGGTTCTGTCCCGGGGTAGTGAAAGCCGAGGAAGCCATCCTTTCCACAAAAGAACAAACAAAAGAAAAGATCTACGTGTATGGTTACCTGATTCATAATCAAATATACATCGATTACCTATCCTCCTTGGGGATAGAAACCGTACAGGCTTTGGAATCCGTCGGACCGGGAAGTCTCCTCGTGGTGCGAACCCATGGGATTGATCAGAACTTAGAAGAAACACTAAAGGAACGATACTCCCTCGTGGATCTCACCTGCCCCAAGGTGAAAAAAGTGCAGAAGATTATTCAGTCTTACTCTCAAAAAGGGTACTTCATTGTGATCACCGGGAAGCAGGAGCATCCCGAAGTTCAGGGGCTGGTGAGTTACGCAAAGAGGTTTACCGTGATCGAGAAAGAGTCTCAGATTCCCAACTTGATCGAACAACTGGGAAAGGAATCGAACCTCTCGATTCTCATTATCTCTCAGACTACGGGGGATCGATTCCTATTCGAATCCACCATCAAAGCGTTACAGGAAGCGAGTCTGGCACATGGTTGGACCCTGGAGGTCCATGATTCCATCTGTTCCATTACAGCTTTGCGAGAACGAGAAGCCCTGAAGAACCTGGAAAAAGTGGATGTTACCTTTGTGGTGGGGGACAAGCTTTCTTCCAATGCCACGAAACTCTACAACACCTTACGCTCTCAGACACCCCGAGTGTATTTCATCAGCACCCTGGATGATTTAAAATCGTTGGAACTGGATTATTCTAAATGGAGCGCCGTACAGGTAGTTTCTTCCTCCTCCACACCTGCCTTCGTGGAGAGAGAGATCGTGTCGTACCTAGAATCCCTTTGAAGAGTCTTTTTCAGTCTATTTCTCCCGGTTCCGGTTGAACTCCACTAGTTCTAGCAACCTTTCCTTCCAAATAGGATCTGCATCCAACTGTTGTATGATATTCCGAGCATCCTGTTCCATTTGATCCATTAACCTTCCCATTCTCTCTTGAACCTTCGTTTCTTTTACCAATGAACGAAGGAACAGAAGGTCTTCCTTACGGATGTATTCTGAACCGAAGAGTTCCTCTACTCGTTTTCGGTCCTCACCTTTCACAGTCTGGAACAGATAGTACCGGTAAAGAGTTTTTTTGTCTGAGATCACATCGGAACCGATTGGCTTCCCTAACTCTTCCGTATCGCCAAAAAGGCCAAGCTCGTCATCCTTCAACTGGAACAGAATTCCCATCCGTTCACCCAAGTAAGATAGTGTGTTCAGAATGGAAGCGGGAGCTTCCGCAAGGATTGCACCTGCCATGAGGGGAAGGGAGAAGGTGTAACGTCCGGTTTTATATTTATATAGGGAAAGGATCTGTTCCTCTACGGGGGAATCCTCTATACCGCCGTAGTACACATCCTCCATTTGAGCGAACCCCACGTATAAGAGTTCCCGGGTAAATAGTTTCAACAATGATTGGAGGATAGGTAAGGAGACATCGATGGAACCAAGTAATTCGAAAGCAAGGAAAAGGGCCACATCTCCCACGCAGATTCCCAAACTATCGGCTAGATGTTCAAGTTGTGAGCCTGTTGATGTCCCAAATCTGGATTTCAATAGATCTCTATACTGGGCATGGATGGAGGGTTTACCCCTTCGAAACAGATCCCGATCCATGATATCGTCATGGATGAGAAAAGCAGCTTGAAACAGTTCCATCGCTGCCCCGCTTTGTAGAGCTTGTGGGATTTTCTTTCCTCCACACATTTCGTGTCCAAATGAAACAAGGGCTCCTCGGATCATCTTGCCTCGGGACAAGTATTCCTGCAGTCGATCCAAGGAATCAGGACCCCAGGCATTGATTCTGCCCGCATCCTCTCTAACGTGGGGCAAAACGGATTCGAAGAAAGCCTTGATCTGGGATTTCTTTTCCGATAGATAGGTTAGCATGATTTATCTTAATCGATTTTATCTGTTTTTCCAAGTCGCAATATTTATGCTATTCTTGCTAGTAAAATCTATGAATTATGGTTAATTTACTATAATTTCTGTTCACTATATCTATAAAAAATTATATATAATAATAAAATTATCTTAAAATTGTATATTTTGCCCCTTTTTTTATGAGAATACATTGACATTGGCAGAATTTTTACGTATAAAGTAATTATTCACGGGAGGAAGGTATGATAAAAAAGCAACGTACCGGCGCTGAGGTGATCATCGAAACCATTGAGCAGCATGATGTGTCCTACATTTTTGGACTTCCCGGAGGAAGTGCCATCCCTATTTTCGATGCGTTGGTGGATTCTTCCATAAAGTTGATCCTGACTCGGCACGAGCAAGGTGCGGCCCATATGGCGGATGGGTATGCTCGCGTTTCTGGAAAGCCTGGAGTGGTACTGGTAACCTCGGGGCCGGGGGCCACGAACACCATAACGGGAATCTTTACTGCCCAGATGGATTCCGTTCCATTGGTTGTGATCTGTGGTCAACAGGTTACAGCGAATCTCGGGCTAGATGCGTTCCAGGAAGCGGATATTTTTGGTATTTCCTCTCCCATCGTAAAGCATAGTTACCTGATAAAAAACCCAAACGATATTCCCCGAATTGTTCGGGAGGCATTCTATCTTTCCAACAGTGGTCGACCCGGACCTGTGGTGATCGACGTTCCCAAGAACGTGTCCAGTGCTCTGATCGAACCCTCCTTTACCGAAGAGTTCCATCTACCGGGATATAAAGTGGCAAAGGGAGGGGATAGCACCTTGATTGAAGAGGCGGCTAGACTCATGGAAAAGGCGGAGCGTCCCGTTATCCTGGCCGGTCATGGGGTAGTGATCTCGGGAGCCGAGCGGGCTTTGTTACACTTGGCCGAGAAGATGCGGATACCCGTAACCAACACGCTACTAGCGAAGGGGGCCATTCCGGAAACCCATGAACTCAGCTTGGGGATGCCAGGGATGCATGGAACCGCCTATGCAAATATGGCGTTGAACAACTGTGATCTGGTGATGGCGGTTGGCTCCCGGTGGGACGATCGCATTGTGGGGGACATCAAGAAGTTCTGCGTCAATGCGAAGAAAATCCATATCGACATCGATCCAGCGGAGATCAACAAGGTAGTGAAGGCCGATGTGGCGATCGTGGGGGACGCAAAGCTCGTGTTGGAGGAAATGATCGGATACCTGAACCGAGGAAAGACAGAACCCTGGCTCAAACAGATCGCCAAATGGAAGAAGCTGTATCCTCTCAAGTACAAGAAAGAAGGTAAGCTGAAAGCGGAACATGTGATTGAGGAGCTCTATAATCTCACCCAAGGAAAAGCGATTGTGGTGACGGATGTGGGGCAGCATCAAATGTGGGCCGCCCAGTACTATCTGGTATCCAATCCCCGGCATTGGGTCACGTCGGGAGGAGCGGGAACCATGGGGTTCGGCCTGCCCGCAGCCATCGGCGCTCAGTTCGCGGAACCGGAAAAAACAGTTGTGGCCATCGTAGGGGATGGTGGCTTTCAGATGACCCAGTATGAACTAGCCACGGCCGCAATCCATAAGTTGCCCATTAAAATCCTCATCATCAACAACAAGTATTTGGGAATGGTTCGTCAATGGCAGCACCTGTTCTACGACAACCGATTGTCTGGGGTGGATTTGGAGGGTAACCCTAACTTCGTGAAGCTGGCGGAAAGTTACGGGTGCAAGGGATTCAGGATCAAACGGAGTGCCGATGTGCGAAAGGTTCTTACGGCCGCCCTCGAATACAACGATGGGCCCTGCGTGATCGACGCGGAGGTGGAAAAGGAAACCAACGTGTTTCCCATGATCCCCGCGGGAGCTGGGTTGGGGGACATGATTCTGGAACCACCCAAAGCTACAAAATTGGCAAAACCGGTAGGAGGAACGTAAGATGGAAACCGTTGCTACAACGAACAATGTGAAGAAGCACACAATCAGTCTTTTAGTGAGCAATAAGCCGGGAGTACTGATCCGGATCGCGCTGGTATTCGCCAGAAGAGGGTACAATATCGACAGCCTTGTGGTTTCTGAATCCCCAGACCCGGCGTTCTCCACGATGAATATATCTGCCACGGGTGATGCCAAGACTCTCGAACAGATCCTTAAGCAGCTCAACAAATTAGTGGACGTGATCCACGCGCGAGACCGAACGGACGAAGACATCATCCAGCGGGAACTGGCCCTCATCAAAGTTCGGTGCGCTCCGGAAGTGCGCACTGATATCCTGCAGATCGCCAGGGCTTTCGACTGCAAGATTCTAGACCTGTCCGAAAAGACAGTGATCCTCCAGGTAGCGGGAAAGACCGAAAAAATCGATGCAGTGAACAAGATCTTCGAACCCTACGGGATCATCGAGACCATGCGAACGGGTAAAGTCCTAATGGCCCGAGGCGAGGAATACACGCCCTAAGAGCGGGACCGATAGGCACCGATCACCAGGTTGAACCCCACGAGCTTGCAATCCAGAGGGCCATTTTTCAACGCATATTTCTTGAATGGTCGAAGTCCGATCTGCTTCAACGCGTCGGGGTTGGAGCTAAAGATCCAAGCCTCTATCCCCGGATAACGCTGCTTCAAGGTATCACCTATGTTTTTATAGAGAGTAAGGATCGAAGGATCCTCCAGTCGTTTGCCGTAGGGAGGGTTAACAATCACCATCCCTCCCCGGTAAGGCGTGAAGGGGGGTGATAGGGATTCAAAGGTTCCTTGAAACAATCGCACCTTGCTTCCTAACCCGGCTCGCTCGAGGTTTCGTCGGGCAATCTCGATAGCCGCAGGATCCTTATCGCTACCGAAGATAGCACATTCTTTTTCATCCCCATGATCTCCCTTGCCCCTATGATCTCTGGGTGACTCATTCTTTTCCTGCAAGAGTTTCTTATAGGGTTCTGCCAGCTCCTTCCGAACCTTTTCATACAGAGCCATGTTAAAGACCTTCCAGTTCTGGAAGGAGAAGCGGGTTCGGAGAATTCCAGGTGCAATCCCATACGCCATGAGCCCCGCCTCCACCAGGAAGGTACCGGATCCGCACATGGGATCGTAGAGGGGAACTCCAGGATTCCAGCCGATCAATTTCAGAATACCCGCGGCCAGTACCTCACTTAAGGGTGCCTCTGTTTTTTCCGTCCGGTACCCCCTCCGGTGGAGGGATTCGCCAGAGGTATCAACGGAGAAAGTGGCCCTGGTCCCCTCCAGGTGCAGATGGATCGGTAGATCCGGGGAACGAGTGTCTACCGAAGGGCGTTTACCGTATATCTCGGAAAAGCGGTCTACTACGGCGTCCTTCAGTACGAGGGCTAAATATCTCGGGCTTGCCCAACCTACCCCTGAACTTGAAATGGAAACAGCGATAGTTTGGTGGGGGAAGATATACTGTTCCCAGGGAAGGGCCTTTGCTTCCCGGTAGAGTTCCTGTACTGTTTGGATGGAAACCCGCTGGATTTCCCAGAAAACCCGGAGTCCCGTTCGTAGGGACAGGTTCAACCGGTAGATAGATTCCTCGGTACCGAGGCAAGAGATCGCTTGCCGTCCTTTCTGTGGCACCTCGAACCCCAGCTCGTTGAGTTCTTTTTCTAGAATTGGTTCCAGACCGGGCAGTGTGGTGATGTGGTACATCATTCTGTTCCACCTCGTTTGAAGAAAGTGGTCGCATTGAGCATCTATGTAAAGATACACTAAATTTCCTTCAGAGACTTGACATGGAACATGCTATATTAGAGATTATTACTATATAAATTAAATAATAGGCCTTTTAAACATGGTAAAAAAGTCTGAGCCACATTATGCAGCGCCCGCTACAGGAGTCACACGGGTCCTTCTGGTAGAGGACGAACCCTTCATTGCCCTTGCTGAATCAAAGATGCTTCAGAAAGCGGGTTACGAATGCGTTATTGCCTATTCAGGGGAACAGGCAGTGGAGCGGATACAGGGAGGGGATCTCTTTGATCTTGTACTGATGGATATCAATCTCGGACCAGGGATGAACGGTACCGAAGCTGCCGAGAAGATCCTTACCATGAAAGAACTACCTATTGTGTTTTTATCCTGTCATACGGATCCTGAAACGGTGAACAAGACCCAAACGATCTCCAGCTATGGGTACATTGTAAAAACTTCGGGCGAGATAGTGATCCTGGCTTCCATTCGAATGGCTCTAAAGCTGAATGAAGCCCGTAAAGAACTGCTTTTTGCCATGGAAGCCTTTCGGGCCCTCGCAGAAATGAGTTGTGAAGTGGGGGATACGGGGTTGAAGAACTTGGTGCAAAGACTGGCCGTTCTCTGCAACACGCGGTACGCTTTTATATCCCTTGTCGATACGGGTAATCCCCACCTGGCGCATACAGTGGCTATATGGGCAGGAACGGGTTTCGCAGAAAACTTCAGCTACGACCTGCGGGGAACGCCGTGTGCCGATGTATTGGCTCAGGAAGAATGTTTTGTGGAAGACAATGCGGATGTGAAGTACCCTGCAGATCCCCTTTTGAAAACGATGGGGATCAAGAGCTACTGGGGGATGCGGCTTAGAGATGCGGTGGGGAAACCTGTGGGGGTATTGGGCGTGATGGATACCCAGCCTTTGAGACCCCATTTGTGGAGCCGGGAAGTTATGGAAATTATTTCTAGACGAGTGACCATAGAATTAACCTCTCTGACCGCAGGCAGAGGAATTGAAAACGAACCCCACCCAGCCAGAGGTGTTAAGTCGGGGGATAGAGAGGGATAAAAAAGGGGGTATCTTGTGCTCTGCCGCATCCTTGTGGTAGAAGACGATCCCATTACCCGTACCTTTATCGAAACAGGTCTCAGGTCCCGTGGGTTCGAGGCGGTGTGTGCTACTTGTGCTGAAGAAAGTATGCGGATTCTACAGATCGAGCAGGTGGATCTGGTTCTTATGGACCTGCAGATAGAAGGGACAAACGGCCTGGAAGCTGCCTCCCTCATCCGAGCAGGGTACACGGGTGCTTCCTGTTCCTCTATTCCGATTATTGCCATTACGGGTTCAGGGGTGTCTGAGGTACAAGCCTTGTGCGAGGAGGCGGGAATGAACGGCTGTATAGAAAAACCTTTCATGATAGAGGATCTAGTACAAGTTATAGAGGAATGGTGTGACTGGAACAAGCTTCCAGCAAACTTTCCTTCATTTAAAAACTATTCACAAAAGTATACTGCTGTAAACGCGCCGGCTGATGAGCCAGATCCCCGGCGCCTCCTCCAAAAGTTCGGTTCGGATCGGGAGTGGATACACCAGCTTTTGGAAACCTTCCGTCTGGATGCGAAGCAGAAACTATCTGCCATGAGAACTGCTCTGGAAGAGAAGGATTGGAAAACGCTGGAGCGGATTGTACACGGTCTGAAAGGCGCAGCGGGGGTACTGGAACTTGATACCTTACAGGCAAAAGCAGGGACGTTGGAAACCATGCTTAAAAGAGGAGCCTATTTCAGCATCAAAAAATACGTAGAAAATTTAGAAAAAGCGTTTGAAAGAATAGATTTCTCCACTATACTTAAAAGAGTTGATGCAGTTTATATAGAGGGGAGGAAGTAGGATTATGAAGGTTCTGGTGGTGGAGGACGATCCTACCCAGAGACTTTTTCTACAGAAATTTTTCGAAAAGTATGGGTCTTGCGACGGTGCAGAGACAGGGATGGAAGCAGAAACCCTTTTCCGGGAGGCACTGGAAAAGAAAGAGCCTTTTCATCTGGTATGTCTCGATATCCTCCTGCCGGATAAATCAGGACAGGAGCTTTTAAAACAATTCCGAGCTCTGGAACAACAGGCAGGCATTCCCTTTCATAACCGGTGCCGGATTCTCATGGTGACAGCCCTGAAGGATCTGAAGGATGTTACCGAAGCTTTTGCTTCGGACTGTGACGGGTACTTAGTCAAACCTGTGGAACCAGAGACAATAAAACAAAAATTAGTGGCTTTAGGCCTCATATCGCCCTGAATGCGGGACAAGCTGGCTGGTCTAATAGGGCTCTGGAAGTTAAAAAAGGAAGAGGGGGGTACAGTATGACTATTGAAAAAAAGAGTGCCCTGCGTACACAGGTCAATGCATTAAACTCCCTCCTTGCCGGGTACGAACCGGGCGACTTACTGAAGGGTGTGGATATCCGGGATACCCTTTCTTCTTTAAAAAAGGAGATGGAATCCCTGCCTCGCATGGAGAAACTCCTTCAGCTTACCCATCATCTGATTCGCGTAGCAGAAACCCTTGCAGATCCGGAAAAAGAACCCCATGCCATGAACCTGCTGCGATCCACAGGAAAAGATTATGAAGCATTTTTAGCTGGTTCCCTTTCAGCTAAAGAGTTTAGCGAGCGGATACGGGCCCGCAGTTCCCTGTTTAAACAGGTTTTGCGGGGCCAGAAAGCACCCACAGTGAGCCGACGGGATCAGGTGGAGGTATACACGGAATCGGGGGGATTAAAATCGGCGGAATCAGAGGCCAGGGGAACTGAAAAAGGAAAGCCCAGCAAGAATGCGGACGGGGAGGGGAGCCCCCCTGAAGTACACACCGGTTACGAAGAGGGATACTTCGACGGCATCGTGGAGGACGAAAAACTTCTGTCCCAGTTCTATTCGGAAGCGAGGGAGCATCTGGAAGAGGCCCAGTCCGCCCTGGTGGAACTGGAATATGACCCAACCAACAAGGAACTGATCAATAACCTTTTTCGAAACTTTCATACAATTAAAGGTTCGTCCGCGTTCCTGGGCCTGCGGAATGTGGAGGAGCTGAGCCATGCGATTGAGGATCTTCTGGCGCTGGTGCGGGAAGGGAAAATCTTTCTCACCAAAGAGCTGATCGATCTGGTATTCCACGGGATGGAAATCTTGCGCAACCTGCTGGAAGGGATGCAGATCAACGAGTTCCGTCCCCGGGACATGAAGAAGTCCTTCCAGATTATTGAGATATTCCCGTATATCGGTCTGATGCGCCGGGTGCTGGAACAGTATAAGTACCGGAAAATCGGAGAGATTCTGGCAGAAGAGGGAAAAATTACGTTGCAGGATCTTCAGCACCTTCTGAAAAGACAGCAGGAAACAGAGAAGAAGATCGGAGAGCTGGCTGTAGAGGAAAAAATCGCTACTACCGAGGATGTGCTGGAGGCGTTAAAAAAGCAGAAAAGCCAGGTAGCCAAAGTCAAGCGACTGGGCTATGTAAAAGTATCCAATGAGAAACTCAACACCCTTATCGATATTGTGGGGGAACTGGTGATCAACCAGTCCATGCTGAAGCAGGAACTCCTCGAGCGGTCCGGCGTGGACAGGGGGGAACGTAATATCAGTCAGCTGGAAACCATTACCACTACGATCAAAAACCTTGTCCTGTCGATGGGGATGACTCCTATTTCGGAGATCTTTACCAAACTTCGGGTGGTAGCCCGCAATACCGCCGAAGAACTGGGAAAGTCAGTGTACCTCGAGATGCGGGGTGAGGACACAGAACTGGACCGGAACGTAATCGAAACGATTTACGATCCCCTGATACATATCATTCGAAACTCCATCGACCATGGAATAGAAGACGCGGAGGAGCGGCAGAGGAAAGGGAAAGACAAGGTGGGCCGGATTATCCTCGCTGCGGAACACAAGGGGAGCGGGATCGAAATCATTATCGAGGACGATGGCAAGGGGATCGATCCGGAACTGGTAAAGGCAAAAGCCGTAGAATTGGGACTGGTAAAGAAGGAGGAGGCCGAAGAACTTTCCTTGAAGGATACCTATGGATTTTTATTTCTCCCCGGATTCTCTACTTCTTCTGCTGTCACAACGGTTTCTGGTAGAGGTGTGGGGCTGGACGTGGTAAAGAAAAACCTCGATTCCATCCATGGAAGGGTAGAGGTGATTTCGGAGAAAGACAGGTTTACCCGTTTCATTATCCGTTTACCCCTTACCCTGGCGATCATCGAAGGTTTTGTTACCCGGGTGGGAGAAAACAAGTATGTGTTTCCCTTCAGCGCCATCGAGGAGATCAAAGTAATAGATCCGGCTGAAATTCTGGCTTCGGAGAACGGAAACGGCTCCGAGGCTCTTATCTACCATCGGGGGATGCATATCCCGGTTCTCAAAGCACACAAGGTCTTTAAAGAGGAAGAAAAGGGGAGGGAGGACCGGATCCTTTCCCTTTTGTTCTCCCTGGATCAAACCAGGTACTGCGTGGTGGTGGATGATCTGATGGGCAAACAGGAGATCGTGATAAAAAATTTGAGCGATACCCTGTTACAGGAATGTCCCTATTTTTCGGGCGGAACCATCTTCGGAGACGGAAGCATCGGATTCGTGGTGGACATGCAGGGATTCCTGGAAGCATTAAAGTAACCTGAGGTACAGTAGGAGGGCGGCATGAAGCATATCCTGATCGCGGACGACTCGGACGTGATTCGCAGTATTGTGGAGCAGACCCTACGGCTGCACAAGTACGAGAACATCCTGAAGGCCTTTGATGGGCAGGATGCGCTGGAGAAAGCGAGAGCGAACAAAGGGCATATTGCCCTCTACGTGCTGGACGTAAACATGCCCCGGATGGACGGCCTGACCCTGGTAAAAGAACTCCGTTCTTTTGATGCCACTACCCCCATCATTATGCTTACTACGGAGACAGACAAGTCTAAAATGCTTACTGCCCGGGACTATGGAGCTACCGGCTGGATCATTAAGCCCTTCCAGGCGGAAAAGTTCATCAAAATCGTAGAGATGTATGTAAAACCGTGAAGGAGAATCGAAAAAGGAGGAATCCGCCATGAGCGAAGAGGTAAAGAAATACTTAATCTTCACCATAGAAAAAGAGTCGTACGGGATTCCCATTTCCAAAGTGCAGGAAGTAATCCGCTACATGCCTATAACCCGGCTTCATGAGGCGAGCCGTTTCCTGAAAGGGGTGGTGAACCTCCGGGGAAAGATTATCCCTATCGTGGATATGCGCCTCAAGTTCGGTCTTCCCGAAAAGCCCTACAACGACCGTACCGTGTTCATCATTGTGGAAATATTAGGATTGCGGGACGTGAACCATATTGGTCTTGCGGTGGACGGGGTAAAGGATGTGGTGGATATCCCGGACACAGCGGTAAACCGGACCCCGGAAATTGGGTTCCGGTTCAAAAGCAAGTACCTCTACGGGATCGTACAGCTGCAGGATACAATGGTGTTAATTCTGAACCTGGACAGCATCCTTACCACCGAAGAGGTGGTGGAACTGGGACAGCAGGTCCAGCAGACGACCTAACAGAATAAAAAATGGCAAGGAGGATTCAATGGCAACCTTCAAAGAATGGGGCGTGGGGAGAAAACTCATAGGGGGGTTTCTTTTGGGGGCGCTCATTACTGTAATCGTGGGCGGAGTAGGCTGGTACGCGGAGAACATGCTATCCGAGTCGATTGTTCAGTTGAAAGACGAGAGCATCAATAGTATCGTGTACCTGCGTCTAAGCATCTACCAGTTCATGCGGATCAAGGTAGCCATACGTAGCCTGCTGGGGCCAGACAATTTCGCGTATGAAGTAAAACGACAGAAGGAGAATATCATAAACGCGCGGCAGGAGTATGCAAAGGCCTTTGCCAACTACGAAGCAATCCCCCGTACCCCGGAAGAGGATAAGCTTTACAGGGAAGTGGTAACCGCTCGAACAAAAGCACGAGAAGTGACGGACAAGATCCTTACGGCCGCCGAGCAGGTATTAGCAAATCCCCAAAATGCCGATGCCCTGCACCGGGAACTGCGGAAGCTAATTTTAGGGGACAGTCGGATGGTAATCGACGAAGCGATTGATAAACTGAGTGAACTGAGTGCCTACGTTGTGAAATACTACGGGCAGGAGGTTCCGGAGAAGGATATCCGCCTGGCCAACCAGCTGAATATCGTTCTTATTCTTACTACCGTTCTGGGAGTTGTGCTGGCTGTCGGATTAGGGCTTCTTATTTCCCGTTCTATTACCCGTCCTCTGAACCAGACTACCGAAGATCTCACCAGTTCTTCCAACAACTTGGAAGGGGCGGCAAACCAGATCGCTTCGGCCAGCCAGGAACTATCTAGCGGCGCGAGCGAACTGGCCAGCTCCGTGGAAGAGATTACCTCCAGCATGGAGGAACTGCAGTCCATTATCGAGAGCAATACGAAGAGCGTGAACGAGGCTGAACTGTTGATGAAAGAAACGGCAGAGGGTGCCAAAGCCTCCAGTACCCGCTCCGAAGAGCTGTTAGCCATGATGCAGGAGATCAGCGAGCGGAGCCGGCAAGTGGTTCGGATCAACAAGGTGATCGATGACATTGCCTTTCAGACTTCGATTCTTGCCTTGAACGCGGCGGTAGAGGCGGCGCGAGCAGGCGAGGCGGGACGGGGGTTTGCCGTGGTAGCGGATCAGGTAAAGAGCTTGGCCCAGAAAAGCGCGGAGGCGTCGAACGAGACGAGCGAGTTGATCGAAAGCGTGGTTGCCAACATCGAGAAAGGTACGGAACGCACCCGCTCGGTGGCAGAGGATTCAAAGAAGGTAAGCGAAGCGGCAGGAAAGGTAAGCGTGCTCTTAGACGAGATCACCCGGGCCTTCAAGGAACAGAGCAAGGGAGCCAACCAGGTAACCAAGGCGATCAGCCAGGTAAACACGGTAGTGCAGCAAACCGCCTCGAGTAGCGAGGAGACGGCGGCAGCAGCAGAGGAGATGCAGGCTCAGGTGGAAGCTCTTCGGGAAGTGGTACAGACCTTGAACGAGGTGGCACGGGGAAAAGGGAAAGAGATGGGGAAAGAGGCCGGTGCTGCAAGAAAAAGTACAGGTGCCGGTACGGGCCCCAAAGCAGGCCAAGGTGCGCAGAAAATTCTCACAAGGGGCGAAAGGGAAGGAACAGAGCGAGGGGAGCGGAAAGAAAACGCTCCTATACCCAGGCGAGGGGTAGAATCCAGAGGGGGGAATAGAGTCGGCGCCGGTGAGGTAGAACTGATTACCCCGGAAGAGAAGATCCCTCTGGAAGATTTTAAAGACTTCTAGCGCAACCGGAGAGAAAAATGCAGAAAAAGTACTTGAGGGTTCTCCAGTTTCTGGTAGTGGGGATCTACCTTACAGCACTTTTTGGGGCAGTATGGGGGAAAACTCCCACTGCCTACATTCCCCTTATCCTGCTTTTGATTCCTCTGGGGCTGTATCATCTTTTCCTTTTTCGGGAGTATAAAACCAGAAACAACGCCTCATACCAGATCTTGAAGATCCTCCTATCCGATTGGAAGAGGTTGTTACAAACTATCAATGACCGCCTTCAGGATCTTTCACCCGAAGAAGCCCTGAGAGGCCAGTTGAAAGAATTGTCCCATCGAATGGAAGAGGTGAAAAAGGAAGCGGATAAAGAGGGAACTGCGGAAAAATTGGAAAAGATACAAAGTTTCACTACCGAACTCCTCCGTATCATGGAAAGGCTCCTGGAGTTTCTGACTGCACAGTTAAGGCAGTCCACGAAACTGGCACAGGAGTCCTCTACTATAAGAACAGAACTACAGGGTCTCTGTTCCATTCATTTACCTGTGGATGTAACGGATAAATGGAAGGATATCGCCACCGGCCGGTGGGACTCTGTTTCTGCAAACACGCAGGAAAGTCTCAGCCAGATTAAAGCAGTGGAAGACTCCAATGTCAGGTTTGTCCAGGAAGTAATTACTCAGTTCAATAAACAGCAGGTCTCCTACGAGAATTATACAGAGAGTTACCAGGAGAGTCTTCAGCAGTACTTTTCTAAAGTGGAAGGAATCCGGGGAGCGTATGAGCGGGATCTGAATGCCTCTACCCAGGAAGTTCAGAACGCCTTTGCCCAGTTCCAGCAAATTACCGATATCGTGGGCAGGATTAAGCTGATTTCCCTTAACATGAGTATCGAAGCAAGCAAGGTGAAAGGATCCGGCGCTTTCGGCCTGCTGGCGCGGGAGCTGCGGAGGCTTGCAGAGCATACGGAGGATACACTGAAACAAATATTCCAGCGAATCCAGACCACCCTGGAACAGGTAGAGGCAAATAAAGTAAAGCAGATTCAGGAGTTTGCAAGTATTTTTGGTATTGTGGATCATTTTAAAGAAATCTCCTCTAAATACGATAAAACAACGATCGAGCTCACAGAATATATTCAGCGAGCTATTCACAAAATTGAGGATAACCAGAAAGAAGCGCGGAACATGCTGATGCGGTTTTTTCAAAACCTGCAGAACTTGGCGATTTATAAAGAAGAGTTGCTCCATATGATCCAGTACCAGAAGGCCTTCCTTGAACAGGTAAACGGGATAGTCCAGCGAGTGGTGAGGGACTTACAGCTCTGCAGGGGGGCTGCATGCCCGAATCGGCGGGAGGCACTGGAACTACTAGCCTCCATCGTAACTACCGACGAGGAACGGCAGTTCGTAAACGAACTGTTTAAGGAGTATCTGGGGATCGACAGGGAAGAGTCACACGGACGACTAACAGAATCAAAAGAAGGGGTGGTACTCTTCTGAGGGAGGTGATACCATCGACCAAAGATCTCCACCGGAATCAGAGCTTTCCGATTCGTTGTTTCGCAAGTTTACTGAGGTTCTCCAATCCCTTTCAGGAATCACCTTGCGGGACTATAAAAAGTACTTGATGGAGTATCGTCTGCATAAACTCGTAGGGCCGGGAAAGCGATTCGAACGGTACGAGGATCTTTACAAAGCCCTTCAGTCCGGGAATGGGAAAGTTCGGGTCGAATTTGTGAATATCCTTACCACTAACTACACGTACTTCTACCGGGAGGAGGTGCACTTTCAGTTTCTTGCTTACTACATGCGAACCAAAGCACCAGTACAGCCTTACCTCCGGTTCTGGAGCGCCGCAAGCTCGACTGGGGAAGAGGCATACAGTATGGCGATTACGGTAGCAGAGGAAGGGGCACAGAAGAATTTTAGGGACGTAAAGATCCTGGCCACCGATATTTCTCTCCGGGTGCTGGAGTTTGCCCTGGAGGGTGTTTACCCCTACAACAGGATCGGAAAGCACGTGCCTGATAATCTTCTAAGAAAGTACTTTTATTTTGACCCAAATACCCATACTTTTACTATACGGGAATCCTTAAAGACACTTGTGGCCTTCCGGTACCTGAACCTGATGGAACCTTACCCTTTTCAAAAACAGTTCGATGTGGTATTTCTCCGCAATGTGCTGATCTATTTTGACACGCGGGAGAAGGAGCATATTCTGTGCAAGGTTTATTCGGCCCTGAAGCCAGGGGGCTATATGGTTCTGGGATTGTCTGAAAGCCTCGTTGGGGTTCGCCATTCCTTCACCACCCTGAAACATTCGATTTATCGAAAGGATGAAAGCGTTTAAAAGGACGGTACCGGCACATGAAAGCTCTGGCTGAATACTTCCTGCAGCCTGGAGAAGTTCTCTTTTCCAAACAACCAGTGGTGATCAAAACTGTGTTAGGTTCCTGCGTGGCCGTATGCGTACACGACAGGGAGAGAAAATGGGGAGGAATGTGCCACTATCTTCTGCCCTACTCGCCGTCTGATGAACACAACAGCACTAAGTACGGGAACATCGCGATTTATACCCTCCTACACAGGTTCCTGGTAAAAAACGGTTCGAAGCGGGAAGACCTGGTAGCTTCTATAATCGGAGGCGCATTCGTAGTGTTCGATGAGAGGGAAATATTTTTTATTGGCGACCGGAACATCGACACGGCCATTACACTTCTCAGAAAAGAGAAGATTCGGATTCTACACATGCATACGGGGGGCGAACACGGACGCAGGGTTCTATACAATACCGCTTCCAACAAACTCCATGTGGGGAGTCTGGAGAGAATTACAATGGAGGATTTGTACAACCCGGCTATTTGAAACTGCATGCTTCAAGAGCAGGGCGAATCTGATTCAGCTGGATGACTGAAATCGAAGGGTGAATGTTACTTTTCTCCCGGACGGGATGATTAAAAAGGGGCTATAAGGTGGAAAAAATCAAAGTGCTTGTAATCGATGATTCCGCCATTGTGCGGGACGTTCTTTCGGGCGCTATTTCCTCCCAGCCGGATATGGAACTGGTGGGCACTGCTCCGGATCCCTTTGTAGGCAGGGACAAGATTGTGCGGGATAAACCGGATGTGATCACCCTAGACATTGAAATGCCCCGGATGGACGGGCTTACTTTCCTTGAACGGTTGATGCATTACTACCCCCTTCCGGTAATCATTGTCAGTTCCATCACCACAAAAGACCCTTATGCCGCCGTGAAAGCCCTGGAACTCGGAGCCTTCGATGTGGTGAACAAGCCCGGGGGAAGCATAACGGTAGAAGATGTAAAAGAGGAGGTACTGCATAAAATCCGGCAGGCCTTTGAAGGACGGGAAAGGTTCCTGCGGAAGTGGAAAGAGTATGCAGCAAAAGCTGAAGCTGCGAGGAATGAGTCCCGCACAGGAGATGCTGGCTTTGGTTCTAGTCCAAAGAGAAGGTTAAATGCGGCCGTTTCAACGGATGGCTCCGTAGCCGCAGGGGCCCGATCCGGTTCGCAGCCCGCTTCCCACACAAGGGCTGTGCCGGAAGGTGGGGTGCACTCTCACCTCACTCAAATAGCCACCACAGAGAAATTGATCGCTATCGGCGCATCCACGGGAGGAACTGTAGCTCTGGAATCGATTTTCCGCAGGCTTCCCCGCAACCTTCCCCCGATCGTTGTGGTACAGCACATGCCTGAAGGATTCACCACCCAGTTTGCCCTTCGATTGAATGAGTTCTGTGAACTAACGGTAAAAGAGGGGCAGGACGAAGAGCTTCTCGAAGTAGGAACCGTCTATATCGCACCCGGAGGATTCCATATGGAGGTGGTGCGCAAAGGTGCGAGCTTATTCCTCCATCTCCACAGAGGAGAGAGGATCCAGTTCCAGCGACCGGCGGTAGACGTGTTGTTCCATTCGGTAGCCCGGCATGTGGGAAAGAACGCGTTGGGAATCCTCTTGACAGGGATGGGTAAAGATGGGGCTGAAGGGTTACTCGCTATGCGGAAGGCCGGAGCCTTAACCATAGCCCAGGACGAAGCATCTTCCATCGTTTGGGGTATGCCCAAGGCAGCGATCGATTTGAATGCCCCTCTAAGAATCCTTCCTTTGGAATTAGTGCCAGAAACGATTCTGCAGTTCGCTCGGGGGACTCTAAAAGGGGGGGTAGCATGAAAGAAAAACTCCCAGGATATTTGTTCTTTTTTATTCACCTACTTGTACTAGACCTTCTATACACCTTCGGTATCGTAAATTTCCTGTTCCTTCACGCGGTGCTCGAAGGGGTAGCTATCGTGGTATCTGCCGCCCTGTTCATCATGGGGTGGGAAACCTTTCACATGGCAAAAAACTCTCGGTTTTTACTCCTTGCGGTTGGATACCTGGGAGTGGCGGTGTTGGATTCTGTTCATACCCTTGCGTACAAAGGAATGGGGGTGTTTCCGGAAGCTTCCTCGAACCTTCCGACCCAACTTTGGATGGCGGCTCGGTACATGGAAGCCCTCACGTTCTTAGCCTTTAGCCTCTCCGTCGGTAAAACTTTCTCCTTTTCTCGGGCGCAAGTTTTTTGGGGTATGTATGGATGGGTCATTTTGAACCTCTTCCTCATTCTTACCGGATTGTTCCCCGATTGTTTCCTAGAGGAAGAAGGACTCACCCTGTTCAAAATCGCTAGCGAATACATCGTTTCTGCAATCTTTCTAGTGTGTGCAGGGCTGATTATTCATAAACGATCCGAACAATCGAGACCTCAAGTGGTCATGCTCACCAGCGCGCTGGTCCTCAAGATCTTATCCGAAATGAGCTTTACCCTCTATACCGACGTGTATGGATTCATGAACTATTTAGGGCATGTGTTCAAGTTCTTTTCAGTGTTATTGGTCTACGACGCTTTGATCGAACAGACTCTGAAGAATCCCGTTCAGTCTCTGTTCGAAGAGATCGGTCAAAAGAACGAAGCGTTAGAGAGGGAGATCACTGAAAAAGAAGAAAAACGGAAGCTTTTGGAAGTCGAAAATGCCCAAAAAGAACAACTCCTGCGGGAGGTGCATCACCGCATCAAGAACAACCTCGCCTCCATCATAGGACTCTTGCAGTTGAAAATGGGAACAAATCCTTCAGAGGAAACTCAGATGGTACTGCAGGAAACGATCGCGAGATTACAAACCATGGCTACCTTGTATACGAAACTCCTCGTCTCTACCGAATACCAGAACGTAGACGGAAAAGAATACTTGGAAGTCCTCCTAGAAGCGATTAAAAAGCTCTATTCCGGCACCTCCCTGGTGAAGATCGAACAATGGATTCAGCCCTTTTTAATGGATCCCAAACGGTTGTTCCTCGTCGGCGTAGTGGTAAACGAACTAGTGACCAACGCGTACAAGTACGCGTTCGAAGGTAAGGATTCGGGCACCATCGAGGTAAGGCTGGAAAAACAGGAAGGTTGGATCCATCTGTTCATTCAGGATGACGGGGTAGGAATGAAAGTAGAAAAACGAAAAGACTCCACAGGGTATGGATTACAGTTGGTGGAAATGCTAAGCGCACAACTGAAAGGCTGGTGTTCCCTTCAAAGCGATAGGGGTACCCAGTGGGAGATCGCGTTCCCCCTATGAAACTCTCTCTCCAGCTCAGAATTACAATCGTGGTTTCCTTCATTATTCTCATCGCCCTTGGGTTGGAAACCTTTCTGATCAAGCGATCCTTTGAGTCCTACATTATTACCCAAACAGGGAATCGAGTGCTTTCCATTGCCACACAGGTTGCCCAAGATCCAGAAATCATCGAAGCCTTCAAGCTTCCCGACCCTTCCCAGCGGATCCAACCCATCGCGGAAAAGGTTCGGATGCTGACAAGTGTTTCCTACGTGGTCGTGTTCAACATGGAAACTATCCGCTACTCCCATCCCGTGCCGGAGAGGATCGGTCAGCACTTCGTGGGAGGGGACGAACAGGACTCCCTTAAGGGAAAGCGGTACGTTTCCCAGGCTCAGGGTACCCTAGGACTATCCATTCGAGCCTTTGTCCCGATTTATAACTCTTTGGGAACCCAAATTGGCGTTGTGTCGGTGGGACAATTACTGAGCGATGTGGAAATGGAAAGCCAGAGAGTTACCTCCATTCTGACGGTGGCCTTGAGTCTAAGCCTATTCGTTGGGGCAGTGGGCGCGCTGATTCTTTCCCGGAGTATCAAGAAGATCCTATTCGGTCTGGAACCTCAGGAAATCGCCACTGTCTTGGAGGAACGGAGCGTGATCCTCTCTTCAATCAAGGAAGGGGTACTGGCGGTCGATCGGGATGCGCGGGTTATTCTGATCAATGAAAACGCGAAATCCCTCCTAGGATTGGGGGAAGTACAGGATAAGTGCAAGGTGCAGGACCTTATCCCTACCTCGAAATTACCGAACGTGATCGAGTCGAAGGAACCCAATTACGACGAGGAGCAGATCGTGAACAATCGGGTTCTTTTGGTGAACCGCGTTCCCATGGTGTCTAAAGGTGAGGTGATCGGAGCGGTAGCTACTTTCCGGGACATGAGCGAAATTCGCTCCATGGCTGAAGAACTCACCTCGGTCAAACAGTACGTGGAAGGTCTCCGGGCGCAGCACCACGAATTCCTCAATCGGCTCCACGTCATAGCGGGGTTGTTGCAATTGAAGGAGTATCGAAGAGCGGTGGATTTCGTGCTGGACACGGTAAGCAAGGATCAAGGAGTTCTCGATTACCTTAGGACACATGTGGAGGAACCCGCCATTTCGGGACTCCTGCTGGCGAAGATCACCAGCGCCCGGGAACACAACATAGAGATCGAGTTCCATTCCGAAGCTCGATTTCCCCCCATACGGAAAGAAGTCGTGGGGTCTCTGGTGACCGTGTTAGGGAACCTGATCCAGAACGCCATCGAAGCGTTGAGAGAATCAGAAAAAATGCCCAAAAAGATAGAGATACTCTTTTCTCTTTCCGAGAATCAATTTACCATACAAGCGAGGGATACGGGACCGGGTATTCCGAAAGAAGCGCGGGATCGAATCTTCCATAAAGGGTTTACGACAAAGCGAGAGGGGCGGGGGATGGGTCTCTACCTGGCGAAACAACAAGTGGAATGGTTGGGAGGCTCCATCGGGTTCGAAACTTCCCTAGAGGGCACGGTGTTCACGGTGATATTGCCCAAGGAAAAGGTTTGCCTATGATCCGGGTGCTGATCGTGGAAGATGATTTTCGAGTGGCTGAGATCAATCGGAAGATGACCGAGCGGGTGAAGGAGTTTTCCGTGGTGGGCGCAGTGGGAACAGGCGGGGGAGCTCTTCAATTCGTCATGGAAAATCCCGTGGATCTCATCCTACTGGATGTGTTTCTGCCGGACATGGCTGGAATCGACGTGTTGAAGGAAGTCCGAAAAAGAGAAATTCCCATCGACTTCATCCTCGTCACCGCCGCTCACGATAGCAAGACCATTCAGGATGCCCTGCGATATGGAATCGTGGATTACCTGATCAAACCCATCTCTATGGAGCGGTACCACCAAGCTCTAAGGAAGTATTGGGACCAACGCAGGACCTTTCAAAGTGAAGACGAATTGGATCAACAAGAAGTGGATTCGGTTCGATCCAGTGAAGGAGTATCAACAAGTGTTTCTCTACCCAAAGGGATCTCGGCTCCCACGCTGGAAAAGGTGAAGGAAGCGGCCTTCTCTATAAGCCCCACCCCCTTCACGTTGGAACGTATGGCGGAAGTCCTTTCTATTTCCAAAATTACGGCCCACCGATACCTGGAGTTTTTGCATCGAACGGGAGTGCTGGGAAAAGAGTTTCAGTACAACAAAGTAGGCCGCCCAACCGCGCTCTATTTTCCCAAAAGCCGGCCGGGCGACTGATGAACTTCTATCCTTTCATTGCACCTCAAGACCCCTAGCAAAACAGGAGGGGTGCCTTTTTCTCCTTCCCTCAACCTTTCAACAACCGAGGCACGAACAGAATAATCTGGGGTACGAAGGTTAGAAAGACAAGATCCACGAGTAGAGCGTAGAGGAAGGGTAGGGTCGCTTTTACCACTCGTTCGATCGGTACCTTCGTGATGGCGCTAGCCACGAAAAGATCCAGCCCCACGGGTGGAGTAATGCATCCGATGGCCAGATTCACTACCATGAGAACTCCGAAGAACACGGGATCGATTCCAAAAGAATGCACTATGGGAAGGAAGATGGGAGTGAGGATCACCACCGCCGCCGACGCGTTCACCATGGTACCCGCGATAAGGAGAATGATGTTCACTGCGATGAGGAACAGGGCCGGGGTCTTGATTATTGAGACGACCCCATGAGCGATCCGTTGGGGGAGCTGGAGGTTGGTGAGCATCCAGCCGAACACGTTGGCGGCTCCCACGATGAACATGATGATGGTGGAAGAGATCACCGCTTTGAAGAGGATCTCGGGAAAATCCTTCAATTTTAGTTCTTTATAGATGAACATACCCACGAGGATTCCATACACGGCGGCAACCGCGGCCGCTTCCGTGGGGGTGAAGATCCCCCCGTAGATCCCGCCTATGATGATCACGGGTGTCAGTAGGGCGAAGAAGGACTCCTTGAAGGATATCCATACTCGTTTTAGGGAAAATGTGCCTTCCCCGGACCAACCCTTTTTCTTGGAAATGAAATAGCTGACGAAGCACATGGTGATGCCCATGATGAATCCGGGAGCGAAGCCCCCGACGAACAGTTCCCCGATGGACACACTGGCAACCACTCCATACACCACCATCGTGATGGAGGGTGGAATCACGATTCCTACCGTTCCTCCGGCGGCCACCACTCCGGTGGCAAACTCCCGGTCATACCCCTTCTTCACCATCTCGTCGATCATGGTGGAACCAATGGCCGCCGTAGTAGCGGCCGAAGAACCGGAAATAGCGGCGAAAAACATCCCAGAAACGGCCACCACCTGGGCAAGGCCTCCGGTGAGGGATCCGACGATGGACTGGGCAAAGTTCACTAGTCTTCGGGTCACTCCCCCCGCGGACATGAAAGCGCCCGCCAGCATGAAAAAGGGAACAGCCATAAAGGAAAAGGAGTCGATCCCCATGTACATCATTTGGGCTACCATTACCTGGGGGAGGTTCAGCTTAACCAGGAGGAAGGAAACGGACAAACAGAGGGAAAACGCGACCGGTACTCCCAGTAACGTCAATAGCATAAAAAAAGCTATCAATAAGTAATCCATGGCGATCTCCTTATCGGTTGGACTTGTCGATGCGTGGGCGAGAGGCACGATAATCTCGGATCAACCGCGCCGTGTCCCGGATCAAGTAGAACAGCATCAGAAGGGAACTGAAAGGGATAATGGCATATACGATACCCATGGGAAGATCCAGACCCGGGGATCGCTGGAACATCATGGTATTGGCCATCTTGTACCCTTGGGTAAGGAGAATCAGGATAAAGATGTACCCACAAAGTTTAATAAACAGTTCCAGTACGAATCCTATCGGTTTCCCTTTCAAGCGATTGGGAAGGAACTCAACTGCCAGATGCCCATTCTCTCCCATGATAAGGGCCCCTCCGATGAAGACGGACCACACGAATAGGTACCTAGCGGCTTCTTCCGCCCATTCCGCCGAATACCCGAACAGGTATCGGGTAAGGACCGTCACGGAAATAATGAGAAGCATCAATGCCATGGCCACTACCGACACCCAGTATAGGGCTGTGCGAAGGATCACAAAGATTCGGTTCATACGAACTCCTTTATTAAAGAAAAGGAGGCGCCGAAAGAACGGCTCCTCCTTTCTCGTGTTGGCGGTTTGAAGTGCTTAAGATTTTTTCTTTAGAGCGTTGATCTTTGCCAGGTTGTCGCGTCCCACTGAATCGGCGAACTCGTCGTGCACCTTCTTCGTGGCTTCCATGAAGGGCTTGCGGTCGACTTCCGTTACCTTCATCTTTCCTGTGGCACGGATCTTATTCCAATACTCTGAGTCTTCCTTTTTGGAGAGTTCCCGTTGCCATACGATGGATTCTTTCGCCGCTTCCCAGAAAATGTTCCGCACAGGTTCTGAGAACGCGTTCCACTGCTTCATGGAGATGAGAACCGGTTCGGGAGCGTAACAGTGAGCGGTGAGACTCGCGTACTTCTGTACCTCATAGAACCGTTGGGTGTAGATGTGAGCTGCAGGGTTTTCCTGTCCATCCACCACTCCCTGTTGCATGGCCGTGTAGAGTTCCCCTAAGGACATGGGAGTAGGGGAGGCTCCCAAGGCTTTCATCATGGAGACGAAGATCTTGTTGGTCTGCACGCGGATCTTGAGGCCTTTCATGTCCTCCGGAGTTTTAATCTCCCGGACGTTGTTGGTCATGTGGCGAACACCGTTCTCCATGTAACCGAGGAGTTTTAACCCCTTGGGCTCCAGCGCTTTTCCCAACTCCATTCCCACCGTATCGAGGGATTTATACGCATGGTCCAGGTCCTCGAAGAGGAAAGGCAGGTCGAATAGACTGATTTGGGGCTGGAACTGTCCGAGGGCAGCGGTTCCAACCAGCGCCATGTCGATGGTACCGTAGATCAAACCCTCGATGAGAGTCTTCTGATCCCCCAATTGGGAAGAATGGAAGGTCTTGATTTCGATCTTTCCCCCCGATTTCTTTTTCACCAGATCGGCAAAGTAGTCCCCTCCTCGAGCGTAGGGATGGCTGGGTTCGGCGATATGGCCCAACCGAAGGGTCATGGAAGGTATTTCCCCCGCTCCTTTCTGGGTAGAAGCGCTCTCTTTGCCCCCACCCGCGAAAGACCAACTGGCTACCAATAGGAAAGCCACTAGCAGCATCAGACATCGTTTCATGGATCTCCTCCTGAATTTTGGAATCGGTTTGAATATTCTGAGTGAACATTCTGTAGCCACTAACAAGGTTTGCATATAAAACGAACTTTTTTTTCATTAATTTCGTTTGTTTCACAATGGATTGACAGGGGTATTGAAATATGTATTTTGATTCTTGAGAGATCAAGCTCAATGATGCACTGTTCAGGAAAGAATGTTATCTCCTTTTTTAAAGACAAATACCTAAAGCTAAACGGGGTGTTCCTTTTTCTCATCGTCATCTCCCTATTAGGGTGTGGGCGGAGAGAGAAAAGCGTTTCTACAGTGATAGGGCAAACTAAAGGAAAGTTTATCATTGGATTCAGTAATGGATTTTCAGGAAACTCTTGGCGGAAGGAAATGTTAGCATCCCTCCAACAGGAAACGGCAAAACATCCAGAGGTGGAACTGATCGTTCTAGATGGTGAGGGAAGTATCCAAAAACAAGCGGCAGATATAGAAGCCCTAATCGCAAGGAGGGTTGATGCTATTCTTCTGATCCCAAACTCAGAGGTTGCTATTGCACCGGTTCTTAAGAGGGTGATTCTTTCCGGTATCAAAGTGGTCCATTTCAATCTACCGCTTGAAGATCCAGAGTGCTACCATGTGTATGTAGGGCCGGATGAAAAAACACGAGGCAAGGTTTGGGCCCTGTGGTTGGTAGAAAAATTGAAAGGGCAAGGTTCAATCGTGATGTTCGGAGGGATCCCCGGGAACCCCGGAACAGCGGCAGCAGTCGAGGGTGCCTTAGAGGTATTCAAAAGCACACAGATCAAGGTGCTGGCCTATAGGGATTCCTACTGGCAAGAGGAAAGAGGGAAACAAATCATGTTGGAACTGATTTCTAGGTTTCCTACCATCGATGGGATCTGGTCCGATGGGGGACAAGTATCCGCAGGCGCCATTCGAGCTCTTATCCAAGCAGATAGGCCCCTAATCCCTGTTACGGGAGACGATTACAACGGAATGTTAAAATTGTACCTTGAGTACCATCAGAAGAATCCTCGTTTTGATATTGCTGCCATTGCGACGCCGACTTGGCAGAGCAAAATTGCGTTACAAAAAGCCCTCGATCTCTTAAAAGGGAAACCCGTAGAAAAATGGGTGAAAATCGAACCTCAATTGATTACAGGAAAAGATGCCAGCTTCTTTGCTAAACCCCAATTGTCCGATTCGGTATTTGTGGATACCGATTTGCCAGATACCGTGTTGCAGGAGATTCCCTAGGTGCGGTCTTTTATTGGATCTTTATATCGTTGGTATATAGACCTTCCCTTATCAAAAAAGATCTACATTCCCAATTTCCTCATCATCCTCTTGCTCCTTCTTTTCTCAGGTTTCATTTCCCGAATTCTCGTCTCTGATTTTTTACTGAATCGAGTAATCGAAAATACACGACAAAGTTTAGATATCATCATACAGAGTATCGATAGTGTACTGAACGATGTGGAAACAGGAGCCCTTAAAGTTGCTTCGGATCCCGTTGTACAGGGCATCCTGATGAAAGAACCAGAGAAAGGGTATACAGAAGGACTGGATCAGTACTTTTTGGTCAAATCCATCCTGGATAAGATCTTATACATCCGCAACTATGTGGATAGCATTTCTGTGTATCGTCTAGACGGCAGTCCTGTAGGATCTGGATACATCAACTATGGGAGAGCATTGGAAAAAAAACGGTTATCTGCAGTATTCATGAAGATGGTGATGGATGAACAAGGACGAAATCTATGGACTGACCCTGGATCCCTCATGTTTACTTTAGAACAACCGGTTGCCTCGGGCCCCACGATGTATCGAACGGTTCAACAGGCAAATATAGGTAGGGTAATTGGAATCATCGAAGTGAACATGAATCGCAATATTTTCTCAAGGCTCTATAGCCATCTGGATTATGGGAAAACAGGTCGTTTTATTGTGGTCAATCGAAAAGGGATGCTGATTTTCCCCGAATCATCCGATTACAGTCTCTACAGTGAATTTTTTCGGAACCGGTACTTGGATTTAGTGACTGATCAAAATAGTCCTAGAGGTCGAGTTGCGACCTTTGGTAAAGAACAGTTCGTGGTAATCTCTAGTCATCTGGAGCGATTAGGTTGGTTGATCATCGGAATGATTCCCATGAACGAGCTACAAGTGTATAGCAAGAATCTCACCCTCTCGATCTATGCTATTGGGCTGTTCTGCATTCTTCTGGAAATATTGTTTGCCCTTTGGATTTCTCGCTCCATTTCTCATCCCATCATAATGCTTTCCGATTGTATGTTGGAAGCTGCACAGGGGGACATGCTTATCCGAATGCCTGCCGATAGAAAAGATGAGATTGGGATTCTATCTCACTCATTCAACGAGATGCTGGAACGGATTTCCTATTTAATGGAGCAGGTTTACACCGAACAGAAGAAAGAACGGGAATTGGAGTTGATCGCGTTACAGTTCCAGATCAATCCTCATTTTCTCTATAACTCTCTGGAAAGTATCTGTGCTCTTTCCCAACTGAAACGGAACGAGGATGCGTACACATTGGGAAAAGCATTGGCCATGTTTTACAGGGGAGTACTCAGTCGAGGGAAACCCTTCGTGAGCATTAGGGAAGAGCTGGATACTCTTGTACATTACTTTACCATTCAAGAGATCCGATACCAAGGTAAATTTACCTATCGGATATGTGTGGAAGAAAAATTATACGATAAGAGAATCGTGAAACTTACCCTTCAGCCGCTTGTGGAAAACGCGATCTATCATGGATTAAAAAATGTTCGTCGGATAGGTTCTATTTGGATCCTGGGAAAACAGGAAACGCCTGATAGAATTGTACTCACCGTTGTGGACAATGGAATAGGCATATCTCAAGAAAGAATCGAAGAAGTACTAATAAACGGGAGAAAGGGAGATATAAGGTCTGGATATGGGCTTCGAAACGTGGACCAGCGAATCAAACTGAGCTTTGGGGATTCGTATGGGCTAAGGATCGAAAGTCGACCTGGATACTATACGAAAGTGCATGTCACAATTCCTTGTATTTCAGAGGAGTAACGGATGGATGCTGTATCGATCCCGGTGTTGATCGTAGAGGATGAATACCTGATCCGAAGCCTGATCCGCAACTCCATCGATTGGGAATCTCTTGGGTTTCAAATCATCGGGGAAGCTGAGGATGGAGAACAAGCACTAGAACTGGTAAAACAATATTGGCCACGTTTACTGATCGTGGATATCAATATACCGTTCATGAACGGGATCGAGTTGGCCACCACTGTACGTTTACAGAATCCGCATATACAGATCATTATCCTTACAGGGTATGAAGAGTTCCAATACGCTCGGAAGGCACTCCAAGCCGGAGTGTTGAACTACCTATTGAAACCATTGAATCCAGATGAACTGATTCAGGCCCTTCTTCAAGCCAAACAAACGATTCTGAAGGATGAACTTGAGGTAATACAAAAGTTTGCAGTCTCAGATCAAGGTCTTGGGATAGATGGTTCCATCGTAAAAACAGAGTTTCTACTATCCTTATTGAAGTTTCCTTCAGCAGAAGCCCTTGAATCTCGATTGCAACTATATAAAGTCCAAATTCCTCAGAGCGCTCGCATCTGTCTGGTCAGTGGCAAAGGCATCCTCAATCCCAGCTTTATAGAAACCCTTCCGCAGAATCTAGTAGTTTTCCCGGATGAGAAAGGTCGACTTGTATGGATCGCACCTAACGATCTACAACGGATCCGTATCCAGGATGCAGATTTTTATGGAGTCTGTAGAGGGCTTGTAGAAAAGGGTAAAGAATTAGGTGACTCTGTTACAATTGGCATTAGTGGAACATTTTCCCAGATCCAGGAGATTCCTCGGGCCTATCAAGAAGCAGAACAGGCATTAGAGGAAAAATTCTATAAGGGTCTCCAGAAGATTTACCTTTTCGACTCATCGGTGCACAAACAGCAAGATGCAGAGTTGCCTCCTGTTTTGGATAAGCAGCATCTTTTGATCGTGTTTCGGGAAGCAAAAAGTGTGAAAGAGACACTGTCTACTCTTCTGGAACAATTGAAAGCTCTCCAGGCTTCTCGGCGATCCTGTGAATTAGTGTGTATAGAGGTTGTGTCAGTCCTCCAGGAGTTTTTCGAAGAACAAGGGATAGAAAAACCAGCAGAGTTCCTGAAAAAAGATCTGTTCCTAATATTAGAAAGCTTGGAAACCTTTTTCTCTTTGAAAACATGGCTTATACAATTTGTAGAAGATTCTCTGTTGCGGATTAGCCATCGAGCTAATAATCGAACACGGTTCGTGGTACAAAGAGCAAAAGAGTATATCGAGCGGAACTTTGCAAAGAAATCTCTTACCCTAGAGCAGATCGCAGATGTAGTAAACGTGGCTCCTAACTATTTGAGTACCATCTTTAAAAAGGAACTAAAAGTAACTGTAGTTGAATATTTAACTTCCTACCGGTTGAAAAGAGCAAAAGAACTATTGGACAAGGATCCCCTTCTTACCATTACCGAGGTGGCAGAAAGGGTGGGATACATGGATCCCTACTATTTTAGTAAGTGTTTCCGGAAGCAGTATGGGTTGGCTCCTTCCTTCTATCTGAGAAGGAAGAACAATCTCTGAGAAAATTCCCACAGTTCTTAGATTCTTCTATTCCAAGATGGTATAAATGCCCTGAGAATGAGGACAACTATATTCTTATAGGGAGGTTATGATGAAAAGAATTGCAGTGTTGGTACTGGCTGTTCTGTTTTTAGCTTCCTTGGCAATGGCCGGCGGAAAGCAAGAACAGAAAGCGTCCGGTGGGAAGAAGTGGCGAATTGCTTTAAGCAACGACTATGCTGGAAACTCCTGGCGACAGCAAATGCTGAAGGATTGGAAAAGTGCAGTGGAGAAAGCAAAAGCGCAAGGATTGATCGCGGAAGGGCCTGCGTTTACTACCAATGAGAGCTCTGCCGCTGAACAGGCAGCTCAGATCCAGAACCTGATTCTGGAAGGATACGATGCGATCGTTCTTAATGCCGCTTCTCCTACGGCTTTAAACGGTGCAGTGAAAAAAGCGATCGATGCAGGTATTCCTGTTATATCTTTCGACAACGCCATCACTGAACCCTCGGCTTATAGGCTACTCACGGATTTCGAGTTCTACGGTCGATCGGAAATTGAATATTTGGCAACCCGATTGCCCCAAGGTGGTAATCTTTTGGAAATTCGTGGATTAGCCGGTACCTACGTGAACGATGCGATTCATGCGGGGATCATGCAAGGAATTAAAAAGTATCCTCAGTTCAAGATCGTAGGAGAGGTTTATGGGAACTGGACCCAGTCTGTAGCCCAGAAAGAGGTAGCAGGTATCCTGCCTTCATTACCCAAGATCGATGCTGTTGTAACCCAGGGTGGAGATGGGTATGGTGCAGTAAAAGCGTTCGAAGCTGCCGGAAGGCCCATTCCAATTGTATTCATGGGCAACCGATACGATGAGCTTGCGTTGTGGAAAGAGTTAAAAACAAAGACTGGATGGGACACCTCTTCCTGTACCATCTCACCCAGTGTGGTCCAGATTGCCTTCTGGGTAGCCCTAGAAGTACTAAACGGAACGGATGTTCCAAAAGAAATTAAGCTTCCTCCATTGACCATTCCTAGTGAGAAACTAGATTATTTCTTAGCTCATACTGAAAAAGGTGGTGTGGCATCCATCGAATACCCCCAGTCTTGGGTAAAGGAACTGATACAAAATGTAAAAGCAGGGAAACCCGCTCCTCCCGATCCACTCCCGAAATGACATTTTAAGTAATATGTCTGAAAGATCGTTATGTTAGGGGGCTACCCAAGCCCCCTTTTGTTTGGAGGATGGCATGAATGGAAATGTCCTGGCGGAAGTTCGTAACCTGTCGAAACGATTCTTTCACTCGGAAGCGTTGAAGAATATTAACCTAGAGATTTTTCAAGGAGAAACCGTCGGTATCGTGGGACATAATGGAGCAGGGAAATCAACTCTGGTAAATATTCTCATTGGTACATTTCCCCCTACTAGTGGAGAAATCCTTGTAGAAGGAACCCCGGTTCCAGAGCCATACTCTGTTCATATTGCCAACGCATTGGGAATTCGAGCTGTATTCCAAGAACTAAGCCTCTGTCCCAATCTCACCGTGATTGAAAACATGAAGATTTTTCATCCGTCGTTGAGGGGAAGAGGGTGGAGACGCAGAGCCGAGGAAACAATCATGGAGGTCCTGGATATACTGTTCCCTAAGCATGGGATCGAACCCAATATGGTAATCGAAGAACTTCCGCTGGGACAAAGGCAGATGATAGAAATTGCGAAAGCTTTTACTGTCGTGGATCAACCGATAAAACTGGTGATTCTCGATGAACCTACCAGCGCGTTGGACACACAGCGCACAGGTCAATTGATCCATTATCTTATAACGATCAAAAGTAAAGAGATAGGATGCATCTATATTTCTCATTTATTAGACGAAGTATTAGGTTGTACCCAGCGTATCATCATTCTAAAAGATGGCAAGAAAGTGGGAACTCTCGATACCAAAGAAGCCACTCGGGATAAAATTATCGAACTGATGGGAGAAGCGAAGCCTCAAACAGAAGAGATCCCCCAAGAAGAAAAAAAGGTCCATGCGGGTTATGCACCATCCGGTGAAGCTCGCTTAATTGTAGAACCTCTTCGGGCAATGCAGGAAAAAGTCACGTTTCGGGTACATAAAGGTGAGATTGTAGGACTGGCTGGTTTAGCAGGACATGGACAAACACGACTATTATTGGACTTGTTCGATTTCAAACGTAATGAAGAGTACCGCATACAGGGGCCTGTGACCTTTATTCCTGGGGATCGACAGACAGAGGGAGTGTTCCCTCTCTGGTCCATTGTAAAGAATATGACGGTTCAGGTGTACGAAAAAGTCAAGCGACTGCTCTTAATTGATCCTCGAAAAGAAGAAAGGATAGCTGAAAGATGGAAGCTGGGAATCGATATTAAAGCTTCTACGATGAACGATACGATTTTATCTCTAAGTGGGGGGAACCAACAAAAAGTGTTGTTTGCTCGCTGTTTGGAATCTTCGGCGCCCCTAGTTCTCATGGATGATCCAACGCGAGGGGTAGATGTGGGCACGAAGGAACAGATCTATAAGTTGATTCTGAAAGAGAAGGAAAAAGGAAGGAGTTTTGTGTGGTACACAACCGAGATGGATGAATTACAGTACTGTGATCGGATCTATGTATTCAAATCGGGAAAGATCATTGCCGAACTATCCGGTTCCGAGGTATCGGAAGAAGTAATTCTTAAATCATCCTTCTAGGATACAGGTTATGCAAAGAAAAAGAATCATTCCGACTGACTTTCTGCTGCCCCTTGTTTCGGTGGTGGTGGTATTCATACCTATTGTACTTTTAAAACCGAGAGTACTGCAGTATGAAGGGTTGAATCTTCTTTTTAATATGGCGGTTCCGGTCACCCTTGCTACGATAGCTCAACTGTTTGCCATGACTATAGGAGAAATCGATTTTTCATTGGGTAATCTTGTCAGCTTGGTAACCTGTATCGTGGGTACCATCATTCCCTCGAATTTTACGTTGGGAATAAGTTTTCTGATGGGAATCTTACTAATCTATGTTTTGATCGGTGCATTCCTTTATCTAAAAAAACTCCCTTCCATCATTGTCACGATCGGTATGTCCTTTGTTTGGACTGGAATCGCAGTTACCATTCAGCCCCATCCAGGTGGAAATGTGCCTCAATTCGTTCAGCAGATCGTTAGTTATAGACCTCCATGGATTCCTCTTCCGCTCATTTATTTGGGTGTCCTTGCTTTGGGTATCTATGTAATCTTGAACAAAACGAATTTTGGAATCCTAGTTCGGGGATTGGGAGGGAATCAAAAAGCCATCCATCAATCAGGGCATTCCATTCTGAAGATTCAGATGGGAGCTTTTCTTCTAGTAGGCGTCTTTGGAATTCTAAGTGGTACCGCGTTGGCTGGGATCACTACGAGCGCAGATGCAAACCTAGCGAGAAACTATACCTTGTTGGCTGTGGCAAGCGTCATCTTGGGGGGTGGAAGTTTTGCGGGTGGAAAAGTGTCTCCCATTGGAGCGGTCCTTGGAGCTTGTACCATGACTCTAGTCGGTACTTTGCTTACCTTCCTGAAAATTTCACCCGACTGGCAGATCGGAGCTCAAGGGGTCATTATTCTCATGGTCCTCCTTGTAAACAGCCTTATCAAACACCCACGGAAGGTGCCTTATGTCTAGATTTCTCATGGAAAAAAAATGGACCTGGTCTTATCTAGGTTCCATTGGGGTCTTCATTTTTATAAGCCTCGTATCCCAGAATGCTCTTGCAACCCTCACTGCTTCCATCAGTTTTGCCTCCTTTTTCATCCTAGTCGGGATCGGCCAAATGTTGGTGATCACCACAGGGCCAGGGAACATAGATCTATCCATTCCATACACCATCGCTTTGACCGGTCTAGTGGCAACCAAAGTGATGAACGAAGCGAATGCGATGATCTTTCCAGGAATGGTAGCCGGCATTCTTGTAGGAGGACTGGTAGGATTGTTCAATTTCAGTTTGATACGGTTCGCGTTCATTCCTCCCATGATTGCCACTTTAGCTTCCAGTTTCATTATCAGAACTCTTTCGATCGTTTTCTTTCGCGGCCTCCAATTGAAACCCCCCCGCGATCTCGAATTGTTCGTTACTGTTCGGTTTGGGTTCGTTCCTCTCATGTTCCTCATGGTGATCATCGTTGCGACCTTCATGCATTTCATTCTGACCCGTTCCACGTATGGTCGAAATATCCACGCCATTGGACAGAATATCCGAGCAGCCTGGTTATCGGGAATCAACGTGATTCGTCACAAATTAGTCACCTACACTGTATGTGGAGTGTTTGCTGGGATCACGGGTGTATTGCTTTCTGCATTTTCCGGAGGGGCAACACTCGATATGGGAGAGGAATACATGATGTATTCGATTGCCGTCGTGGTACTAGGGGGGAGTAGTATAGCAGGTGGAAACTCCAATATCCCAGGAATTGTGGGAGCCTCGATCCTGCTCTACCTGATCGTAAACCTTTTGAACATTCTGGGATTAGGTGCGAACCTACGGCTTATTTTCACAGGAATTGTAATTGTAATAATAATATTCGCCAGTGGAGAACGGTTACGAAAGGCGGCCGGATAATGAAACCATACCATGATTTGACTCACCTGGTTGATCAGAATACCTATCACCCATTTGGAGGAGCGTATTTCCGGAATGTACAGATGTTTTCCAGCCATGGATGTCGGCATGCGTACATCACCATGAGTTTACATTTTGGAACCCATATGGATGCTCCTTGGCACATGGTTGAAAAGGGAAAGCGACTCGACGAGATCGATATTAGGGAATTGATTGGCGAAGCTGTCATAGTGGATCTATCGAACCTATATGGCCCAGGAATCAAGAATGGATCCCCCATATCGAAGGAAGACCTCGAGTCTGCTCTAGCGAAGCAAAGCCTCCAGTTGAAACCGCGTGATGCGATCCTGATCTATACAGGATGGATGGATCTGTTCCATTCAGATCCGGTTCGGTACTTCCGTTCTTACTGTACCCTGGGAAAGGAAGCTGCCGAATGGTTGGTCCAAAAGAGAGTTCGTTTGATCGGTCTCGATGTTTCCGATATCGACCTCCCGTCTGCGTACGAATCGGCGCCGTTCCATCCTACGAATCACCGGTTAGTGTTGGGGTCGGGGATCTATGTGATAGAAAACGTTGGGGGAGAGCTACCCAATTTGGTTGGGAAACGAGTGCTACTAATTCCAGCCCCTTTCCACCTAGGGGGTGAATATGCTTCTGGCGCCCCCATACGCTTGCTTGCCCAGGAGATTTAGTAATGTACCAGCTATTGTCCCATATAATAAAACCTACAGATCCTGTATGGCCCGGAGAGCCATCCTTGAGGATAGAAGCACATAGTCAAATCGCGCTTGGGGATCAGGCAGATACGTATGTGCTGCATCTGTACAATCATTTCGGTACCCATATCGATGCACCCAAGCATTTTACTCCTTCTGGAAAACGGATCAGTGAGTTTCCCATTGCGACCTTTGTGTTCCAGCGACCTCTTCTCTTGGATATTCCCAAAACTATAGGCGAGATTCTTCATAAAGAAGAATTGTTACCCTACCAGAAAAAGATACGAGAAGCCGATCTTCTCCTTATCCGGAGCGGCGTCCACCATTTGAAAGAGGAAAAGCCATTGGAGTTTGCCTCCCAGGGCCCCGCTCTCCATTCGGAAGCGGCCCATTATTTGATGGATGAGTTTCCATCTCTTAGAGCCATCGGAGTAGACTGGCTTTCCATTGCGACACCTTCCCTTATGCCAGATGGGGTGTATACCCATCAGTATTTACTGGGAAAATTCCATGATCATCATCTCTTCATCATTGAAGATCTAAACCTGAAAGACCTTGATGCAAATAAACTTATTCGAGTTTTTGCCTTTCCCCTCTTTGTCGAAGGCATCGACAGCGCTCCAGCGACCGTGGTAGCGGAGGTAGACGAAGGGTGAGGAATTTTTAAACAACTCATACCTTCAGTTCCACGCATCCAGCATCGCGCGGATATTTTCTAGGGATACATCCATGCCCGCCACGCCCTGACCGATCAGACCCCCATTCCGGAATAGAAGTTTTTTCATCTTTTGTATCGCCTTTCGCACATCAGCAGGCGTTCCGAAGGCCAGTACTTGCTGTCTGTCTACCTCTCCCCAAAACGTTAATGTTCCCGCGAAGGGAGCTATTTGTTCCAGTCCCATGCACCAGACTTGAGAGTTCAGAGCGTCCACTCCCAATTCCACGAAATCAGGGTACAAACTTAGAATATACCCATCACTATGAAAGAACACGAACTTTCCCGCGCTCTTTATTCTCGCGAACAAATCCCTATACACAGGTTTAAAGAGGTGACGCCACTGATGGGGAGAAATCAGTAACCCCCGCTGGGAACCCCAATCGTCGGTAAAGAGAATTCCATCGACATCTAAATCGAGCCAGTAATCGAGGTAGTGATGAAAATACTCTGCGACCTGATCCCTCAGGAGGATTAAGTGTTCGCTTTCTTCCCCTAAATCATAGAACAAGTTTTCCGTACCTCGGAGAAATTGCATCCGCTGGAAGATCTCCACTTGTCCCCCCACAATGAACTGGCCGGCTTTTCTACTCGCTTCGATTTTCCTTTTTACGATATCCCGGCCCTTTTCCCATTCCATTTTTAACAAATCAATGGGAACTCTATAGGTTCTAACGAGTTCGGCTTTGGGAATGGCTGGGATCTTCACCTCTCCCGACATGCCTTCCAGGAGAATCTGCCACGTGCTACCCCAGTGATCCTTATAAAAGCCGGGTTCATGGAACTCTGGATAGAACACTCGATCCATTGGTCCAAATACCCGAACAATATCCTGAGGGAACTCTTTCAGGAGTTCCTCCAGCGCCTGTCCATACTTACGACGGGTGGCCTCATGCACCCACAGGTTCAAAGGGATCCGATCGGGATTTTGAAAGGTGATCGTCCGCAGGGTTCTTTCTTTGCCATTCATAGGACTGTGAGGGCATTATACAATTCTTAATTAGGAATGTGAATTTATCTTAGAAAGAATGACATCACACTAAAGAGTAGAATGGTTGAGGAAATTCTTGCGTTTTGGGCGATGACGGGTTTGAACCGCCGACTTCCTGCTTGTAAGGCAGGCGCTCTCCCAACTGAGCTAATCGCCCGTAGTGGCTGAGAAAATATCATAGGCCTAGGCGGAATGTCAAGTTATGGAGTATACTGTTTTAATATGAGGATCGCAATTATTGGTGCGGGGTACATGGGGTCTGCGTTGGCATGGCCGTTGAAGGACAATGGACATGAAGTGCACCTAGTAGGCACCCATCTGGACGAAGAGATCATTCATGCATGTGAGAAGACGGGGATCCACCCGAAGCTAAAAAGACCTCTACCGAGTGAGGTACAGGTGTTTTCTTTTTCTAAAATCGATGAAGCTTTGAAGGGCACGGAAATTATCGTAAGCGGTGTGAGCTCTTTTGGGGTCCATTGGATCTCGGAGGTGTTGAAACCTCGAGTTCGTCCGGGACAGAAGCTCCTTAGCGTTACAAAGGGCCTGGACATAACTAGGGACGGGCTGGTTCGTCACTTTCCTCAAGTACTAATGGAAAGTTTCTCGTCAGAAGGCAAAGGGGAAGTACCTGTAGCGGCCGTGGGAGGCCCCTGTATCGCAGGAGAATTGGCTGGTCGGAGACAAACCTGCGTGGTATTCGGTTCGGAGGATCTTTCCGTTGCGAATTTCTTGAAAGAGATATTTCAAACGAATTACTACCATATTTGGACAACGAGGGATGTGTATAGTTTGGAGGTAGCCGTTGCTCTGAAAAATGCTTTCGCGTTGGGAGTAGGGATCGCGTATGGAGTATTAGAAAAACAGGGCGGTTTGGATCAGACTGGTGCTTCCATGCACAACTTGGCGAGCGCCCTGTTTGCCGAGGGAACCTGGGAGATAGCTCAGTTCTTAAAACGCACGGGGGGGAATCCGGAGTTTGCCTATACTTTGCCAGGAGTGGGTGACTTATACGTCACTACCATGGGGGGGAGATCTGTCCGCATGGGAAAACTGCTCGGTGAGGGATACTCTTTTCAGGAGGCTCTAGATCTAATGAAGGGAGAGACTTTAGAAGCGGTAGAAATCATACGGGCCATGTCTAGGTGGATCGCATCCCAGGATCGCCAAGGAAAGTTGTCTCAAAACGATTTCCCCCTCATGCGAGCGATGATCAAAACCGTGGTGGAAGGGAAGCCTCTGGAACTAGACATCGAAAAATGGTTCAGCAGCGCTTACTTGTAACAGAATATCATTCTATCAATGTACTTCAATTTACATCCAAGATGGTTCCGAAGCTTTTCCTCCCTTTACAGGGCCTATTCCCTTTGCTATCTTGAAGGAACTTTAGAAGTGGCAGGGAGTTAGTGTGTTCTTAAAAAGCATCGAACTGTTTGGATTCAAATCTTTCGCCGAGCGCTGCAAATTAGAGTTCACCGAAGGGGTTTCCGCTCTTCTCGGTCCCAATGGATGCGGAAAAAGCAACATCGTGGACGCGGTGAAATGGGTGTTGGGGGAACAGGCTAGCCGAAGTATCCGGGCCGAGAAAATGGAGGATGTGATTTTCAATGGCACAGAGAACCGAAAACCTCTCAATGTGGCGGAGGTAACCCTCACCCTTTCCAATGATTCGGGGTATTTACCCCTAGAGGTGCCTGAAATTGCCATCAAGCGGAGACTATACCGCTCAGGGGAAAGTGAATATTTCATAAACGGAACTCCCGTGAAATTGAAGGAAATCCGGGAACTCCTGTACGATACGGGAATCGGGAAGTCGGCCTATTCGATCATGGAACAGGGAAAGATCGATCAAGTGCTTTCCAACAAACCCGAAGAGCGCCGCACCATTTTCGAGGAAGCCGCAGGGATCACCAAATACAAGATCAAGGGGCAAGAAGCGGAACGTAAACTGGAACGCACGGAAGAAAACATGCGGCAGGTAGAGGGAATCATTGGAGAGGTGAAACGAACCTACGATGCGTTGAAGACCCAGAGCGAGAAAACCCTGAAATATCGGCAATTGAGAGAGGAAGCGTTTCATCTCGAATTGGATCTCCAACTACTTCGCTTGAAGTCCCTCCTGGAAGAAAAAAATCAGAAAGAAACCCAATTGACCCAGACGTTGGAAAAACGTTCCACCATCAAGTTTTCCATCGATGGAATCAACCAGTCCCTAGAGCAAAACATGGATATGGTGAACGAGATGGAATCGAAGCTGGTGGAAAACCAGAAGAAACTGTACGGCATAGGGCTGGAAAAGAACGGACTGGAGAATCAGCGCCGGATGTTAGCCGAACAGATTGGCGAATACGAAACCAAACTCGTCACGGACGCGAACCAGGCCCACAGAATCGAGGAAAAGATCCAATCCCTTTCCTCCGAAATGATAGAGAAATCAAAGGCGTTGGCAGAGTTCCAGAAACAGATAGAAGAGATCGAATCCCATATCAAAGAGTTCGAACAGTCCGTTCAGTATGCGGAAGATCGAGGGAAGGCGAACCAGCAGAGTATCCAACAGTTGGAGGGGGAGATTCGACAGTTGGAAACTCAGGATGAGGTTCTTCGAAACGAACTTCGTGCCCTTACCGATGCGATCGTATCCCAATTGGACGAAAAATTGAAGGAGAGTGGGTACTCCTACCACGAGCACGTTCGGTTGGAACAGGAGGTGAGAAGCCATCTTGAGGGAATACGGATCCTTCTGCAAGGAAAAGCGGCGCTATTGAAGGATTCTTTGCAACTAACGGATTCCTTTCAAGATAGTTCTAAAAATCCAGAAGAGGGGATTCGCCTTCTCCAAGTAGCGCTGGAAAGTTTAGAAGAATCTTCCCGAAAACTGGAAGAATTGAGCCATCTCGTTCACACCTTTATTGAGGCTACCCCTACTTTCATCGACGAGTTTCTCGCTCCTGAGGGAGTCATTACGCAAAAGAGGGAAGTGGATGAACGGATCGCCAAGGTGCTTTCCGCGATTCGTTCCAAGCGGGATCAGATTCTCAACCTGCGCACCGAAAATACCAATCTTACCAAGAAGATAGAAGAGTACCGAAAGAATCTGGAAGAATTGCGGATGAATCGAGTGCGGATTCGCACCATGGCGCAGGGGGTTCAAGAAGCCATCTCCATGCTGGAACGGGAACGGAGGGTACAGGAAGCTCAACAGAAATCCCTTCAAGATGAAATGCGTCGAGTCCAAGACCGTATCAAGGAGACCCGCGCCAAGCAGGAAGCGTTAGAGCAAAAGAAACTTCTGTTGGAGAAAGAAGAGGAAAGGATTCGAAAGGCTTTGTCCGAACTGGAAGCGAGCATCAGTGAACGAAACCAGGATCTGGTCCAAAAGGAAAAGAACCTGAAGTCCCAGATGGAACAACTGGCTCAGATTCAATCCCAGGTGGAAAAAATACAGATGGAGCTTACCGAGTCGGTAACGGAGATCCGGAATCTGTACGATAATTTTCGCGAACGACATTCGAGGGATCTCTCGGAGTTCGAACCAAGGATCTATGAAATCAAAGAAAGTCCCAAAGATCTTCGGGATCGGTTGAACGAGGTACGGGAAGAACTGAAAAAACTGGGAGGGGTAAACCTGATGGCTCCGGAAGAGTTTGCCGAGGTAAAGGAACGGTACGATTTCCTCACGAACCAGCTGGAGGATCTACGAAAGGCTCGAGAGGATCTCCAAAAGGTGACAAAGGAGATACGTCAGGAGTCCACTGCCCTGTTCCTCGATGCGTACGAAAAGATCCGCCGGAATTTCCATCAAATGTTTCGAAGGTTGTTTGGAGGGGGTAGGGCAGAGTTGCGATTGACAGATCCGGATCACGTGCTGGAATCGGGAATCGAGATACTGGCCCAACCACCCGGGAAAAGCCTGGAAACTATCTCTCTCCTTTCTGGTGGAGAACGTTCCTTGACTGCCGTGGCTCTACTCTTTGCTACGTATATGGTAAAACCTTCTCCTTTCTGCATCCTGGACGAGATCGATGCGGCCTTGGATGAAGGGAACATTAGTAGGTTCGTGAGCATGCTCACCGAGTTCAGCGTCAATTCCCAATTCATCCTCATTACTCATAACAAAAAAACCGTTGCAGGGGCAAAGACCCTGATCGGTATCACAATGGAAGAACCTGGAGTTTCCAAGGTCATTTCTATTCGCCTGGAAACTCAACCGGAAGCGGTTCATGCATGAGGTAGCCTTATTTCTCAGAGGGAAAAGTCTCCTTTGGAAACGAATATTATGGAAAGCTATAAGTTGCGGGGGGATACTCGTTATGACAGGATGTACTACCTTCTCTGCAGGGTCTACCCGAATCCCTTCGTCTGCAGAAGTGCCTCCACAAGTCGAGCTTGCCTTTCCCCGCATTTCAATGCCACTTAGAGGCGAACTTACGGTATCCATACCTCTGGTGCCTCCTCTAGAGGAGGTCTCTTTTTCCGCTTTCGAGGGCCGACAATTGAAGAGTCGCTTACCTCTTGACCTTGGACCCTATCCGTTCCCCGTGCTGCAGGAGGGAGAGGAAGGCCCTTTTCCCCGGTTGACGGGGCTAGCAGGAAAATTCTCATTCCAACTCGTACATGAGAAAGGGAGCTTCCCATATTACCCTGCCATCCCCCCTATTGCGCCCTTAACCGAAAATCCATCAACATGGGCAGGAAAACCTCCTCTACCGTCCAGCCAACCAAAAGCGATTCCTCCCAAGGAGGATCCGGTAACACAAGTCCCTACAAGAGAAACGGTGATGCAAGAGACTCCTAAAAAGGAAGAACTAAAAACCCACTCCGCTAAACCAGAGGAATCCTCTCAGGCGGTAGCAAAACCACCTCTCTCGGATTCTTTACCGAACAAGAAGGTGGAAGGAGAGGTGGGGAAAACAGTTCGAATCGTGCTGCCGGGAATTGGGTGGATCTACCTTGGGGAAAAGGACCCGAGAGGAAAGGTGAAGTACTTGGGGAAGGATACTGGTACGGATAGTACAACCTTCACCTTTTCCATCGTTCAGGAAGGGGATGCGGTTCTGCAGTTCCAACAACAAGATCTGCTGGCCAAATCAATCGCCTATGAGTCGGTTCTGGTAACCACTTCCCGCGCTTCGAAGCAGGCTCCAACGGAGAAAAAGGATGGGAAGGATCCTTTGGGGGCACCAACAAGCGTGGAGGAGAATCCCTCTGCGACGAATGCCTCATTGAAAACCATGCCAGAGGAACCTTTCCCCCTGAAGGTGGATCGGTTAACAAAGGAAGGTAAAAAGAGAGAAGCGGTTCAGTTGATCGAGGAATATCTCCTTTCCGAGGAAGGAAAGGAGACCCTGGATAGGGACCGATGGTACTTTACCCTGGCCCAGATGTATGAAGGGGAAGGGGAAGTGAAAGACATAAAGAAAGCCCTTTACTACTACGAACGGGTACGGGATCAATTCCCTTTCAGCTTCTACTGGGAAGAAGCCGATTACAGAAGTCGGTACATCCGGCGGAACTTTTTCGAGATCCGTTGACAGGCCGTTCGGATCTCAGTATATATATTAATCCAATTGTCCACTAGAATTGAGGGAGAATGCTCGAACGAATAGCGGCAAAGTTCTCGGATATCCTCCGGGAAGTATCGGGTAAATCCCGGATCACGGAAAAGAATATTGAAGATACCCTCGAGGAGGTTAAGAAGGCCCTCCTGGAAGCGGATGTCAACCTCCGCGTGGTTAGGCGTTTCATCAACCATACGTTGGAGGAAGCAAAGGGGGAAAAAGTTCTTCGATCCGTCACGCCGGGGCAACAGTTCATCAAGATCATCTACGACCGGATGGTTTCCCTCCTGGGGGATGAACGACAGGATCTATCCCTCAAAGGCCCTGACACTCTCTCCGTGATTCTTCTCTGTGGGCTGCAGGGTTCGGGAAAAACGACTACCGCCGCTAAATTAGCCCGTTTGTTGAAGAATAGGGGTAGACGTCCCTTGCTGGTAGCTGCGGATTTGCAACGTCCCGCTGCGGTAGAACAGCTCCTCACCCTGGGAAAGAGTATCGAGACTCCGGTGTTTTCCCTTTCTACGAAGAACCCCTTGGAAGTTGTCAAGGAAGCCCGGTCCTATGCGGTAAAGAATCTTTTGGATACCCTCATCGTGGACACGGCGGGGCGGTTACAGATCGATCAAGCCCTGATGGAAGAGCTTAAAAACGTGAAGGAACTCGCATCTCCGGATGAAGTCCTCCTGGTGGCAGACGCCATGACGGGCCAGAATGCCGTCGAGATCGCCAAGACCTTCAACGAACGCGTCGGGATTACGGGTATCATCCTCAGCAAGTTCGATTCCGATGCTCGGGGAGGAGCGGCTCTTTCACTAAAGAGTGTCACCGACAAACCCATCAAGTTCATTGGCGTGGGAGAAAAAATCGAAGATCTGGAACCCTTCTATCCCGATCGGATTGCTTCCCGGATCCTTGGCATGGGGGATGTGGTCAGCCTGGTAGAAAAAGCCCAACAGGCAATCGATCAGAAAGAAGCAGAGGAACTTCGGTACAAGATTGAATCGGCAAGCTTCACGTTAGCGGATTTTCTGGAGCAATTCCAGCGGATGCGGAAGCTGGGAAGTCTTCAGTCCATCGTGGAGATGATCCCTGGACTGTCGGGGCAGTTGCAGGATCAGGAGTTGGATGAAAAGGAATTGAAGCATCAGGAAGCTATCATTCTTTCCATGACTCCTGAGGAACGGAAAAACTACCGCATCATTGGTCCTTCCCGCCGGAAACGAATCGCCCGGGGAAGTGGAACTTCGGTCTTTGAGGTGAATCAACTGTTGAAACGGTTCGAAAAGACCCGGTTACTGATGAAGAAGATAAGTCAGGACAAGAAATTGCAAACCCAAATGTTTTCCCATTCAAAGGGATAATCGGAGGGGAGACCTCGACAGAACCCTAGCGTTCTTGGTATAAATGGAACTCAAGTTCAGGAGGATAGAGTGAGCGTAAGGATCAGATTGAAACGGTTTGGGACTAACAAACGTCCGTACTATCGAATCGTGGTGATGGATTCCAGAACCAAGAGGGATGGCAAGGCCCTTGAGGTAGTGGGGTTGTATCATCCTATCGAGACAGAAGAGAAACAGGTTAGATTGGAAACGGAGAGGATTCAGGCATGGCTCCAACAGGGAGCAATTCCTTCGCCAACGGTGAAACGCATCCTCAATAAACACAAGATCTTTCTAACCTAAGAAAGGAGCCGCTGTGGAAAAGGAACTGGTTGCCTATATCGCAAAAGCCCTCGTGGATGAACCGGATCGGGTCGAAGTAAACATGATCGAAGGGGAGAAATCCACCATCCTGGAATTGAAAGTTTCCCCTAACGATATCGGAAAGGTAATCGGAAAGCACGGAAGAATTGCCAAGGCAGTACGAACGATCCTCAGTGCTGCCGCTACAAAGACTGGGAAACGGGTGGTGCTAGAAATACTCGATTGATGGATACCCTGGTCATAGGCATCCTACAACGATCTCATGGAGTGAAAGGGTTCCTGCGGGTCAAGAGTCTTTCGGGTGAAACCGCCCATTTCCTGGGTTTGAAATGGGTGTACCTCCGTAAAGGGGAACAGGATATTCGCTTCGAGGTGGAGGAAGCAAAGGTAAGAGGAAAGGATGTGTTCCTGAAACTAAAGGGAATCGACTCTCCTGAGGCATCCTTACCCTACCTATCCAGTGAAATTGTGGTTCCTAAAGACAAAGCTTCCCCTTTGAAGGAGAACGAGTACTATTATGGAGACCTGTGTCGATGCACCCTGATTCATAGGGGTGAGGTGATAGGGAGGGTGGTTTCTATACTAGAGAGCGGAGCTTGCTTCCTGCTAGAGGTTCGGCTAACGAGCGGAAGAACAGTTTTAATACCCTTTGTAGACGCGTGGGTGGGAGAAGTGAAAATCGACGAAGGCACGATCGAGCTCCGGAACCCCGAAATGCTGAAATGACGATCAAGATCCTAACTTTGTTTCCCCAGATCATCGAAACGTACTTCTCCACTTCCATCCCCGCGAAGGCGGTTGAAAAGGGTCTAGTTACCTACGAGGTAATAAACATTCGGGATTTTGCGAAGGATAAGCATCGGACCTGCGACGACGCTCCGTATGGAGGGGGGGCGGGAATGGTGTTGAAACCCGAACCATTGGGAGCTGCCTTGGAAGCCACTGGGGCCGATCAGTATAGAACCATCTATCCTACCCCATCGGGAAGGTTGTTTCATCAATCCCACGCGGAAGAACTGGCAAAAGAGCCGACTCTCATCCTGATTTGCGGGAGGTATGAGGGGATTGACCAAAGGATCATAGATCTGTATGTTGATGACGAAATTTCTATTGGGGATTACATCCTTTCTTCAGGGGAATTGGCTTCTCTGGTACTGATAGATACGATCCTTCGTTTGGTACCAGGGGTTATCAAGGCAGAGTCTCTGAAGGAAGAGAGTATTACCTCTGGATTACTGGAGTACCCTCACTACACACGTCCTGAGGTGTACAAGGGGCTACGGGTTCCAGAAATCCTACTGAGTGGCAACCATGCCATGATTGAAAAGTGGAGATACGAACAGAGTTTATTGAAGACAAAGAAATATAGACCGGATTTATTGAGAAAGGGGAATTGAGTATGGATATGATCAAAGCTGTGGAAGTAGCCCAACAGAAGGAAGGGATTGATAATCTCCGAATTGGGGACTTGGTACGGGTGCATTTCACCATTATCGAAGGAAAGAACGAACGCGTTCAGGTCTATGAGGGTGTTATCATTGCCATGAAGAACTCGGGTCTTCGGAAGACCATTACTGTCCGTAAAATCTCTTATGGCGTAGGGGTTGAACGGGTGTTTCCCCTTCATTCCCCCCGGATTCAAAAGATCGAACTAGTTCGCCATGGTCGGGTCCGAAGGGCTAAACTCTACTACCTGCGAAGTAGGGTAGGGAAGGCTGCCAAGATCGTGGAACTTATCCAGAAAAAGAAGCCGATTGTGGTAGATTCTTCCGCTCCCGCTGAATCTGTACCGGAAGAAAAACCTCAAGAGGAGTAATCCATACCCTAGATGCAAATTTCCCCAAGGCTACCTCCTGGATCTTCCTCCTTCATCCACCCGAACGAAGGGAAGGTCGTTAACCAGGAGGTACAACGAGGGGAAGGACAGAATCCTCCTTTACCGACATGTATCGAAGAGTATGGAGAAACACGAACAAAAGGATTCTCTAGTCTTCGAGAGCTTATCCACCTAAAGTTATTCCTAAAAGGTATATCCATCCCTGGGAAACAACAGGTATCGATCATCGAGCGATTCCTCTCCGAAGGGCATCCCTTCGAGTACCTTTCCAGAATAGCGGTAGTGAAACAGTTTTTAGACAAAAACCTTCCCTTATCAATGGAGACCGTACGCTCCTTATACAGGGCGATAGAGGGTAGAGAAGATCCTGAGGATCTATCGAAGGGAGAAAGTCATCTTCCTTCAGAACCGTCCGCTGTTCCTTGCCAGACCGATGGATTTTTACCCTTGAAGGATTTCCAAACAAAGAAATTGATAGAAGACTTTAATGGAAGGAACAATCGAAGGGGAAAATGGATGGTGGTGCCTTTCTCCTGTTCCTTGGAGGGTACTCTCTACCATGGGTGTTTACGACTGTATGGGAGGGGCGAGACTGCTTCGAAAGTGGTGCTTTCCTTGCGTCGTCATGCATCCAATGGATTACCGTGGTACTTCGTATGGTTTCCTCAAGAACCGAAACCACCTCTGCGCATGTATCCTCCTTTTCGGAATGGTAAGGAATTCTCCATCCCGGACGAGCTTTTGGAAGCATTCCGTAAGAAACTTCGAAAGATCGGTTTCATCCTTGACGATAACAAAAATAGTAGTACAGGATTCGACGGGTTTGACGAAATCGAGGGAAATTTACAGAATATAGACGTGTGGATCTGAAGGTTACTATGGGGAAGAAAAAGGCTGTTGCGTTGCAGTATCGAACAGAAATGGAAGCCCCTAAGATTCTTGCCAAGGGCGAAGGTACGTGGGCCGAGAAGATCCTACAGGTAGCCCGCTCCTCCGGGGTTCCCATCGTGGAACATGCCGAAGTGATTCCCCTTCTGTTTCAGCAAGAGGTGGGTAGTTTTATTCCCGAATCTTCCTACGAGGTGATTGCCCAGATCCTTTCCTTCGTCTATACCGTGGAACAAAAGAGGCACAGGGATGAAAGTTATAAAAGTTAGCGAACTAAAAGCTGGAAATAGGTTTTCAAAGCCCGTCTACATTGACAAAGAGAATATCCTCGTCCCTCCCAATGTACCGCTAAAACAAAAAGAAATCGATCGATTGATCCGGTGGGGAATTGAAACCGTAACGACGGAAGGAGATCTCATATCGGAAGAACCTTCTTCAGAAAAGCCAACAAAAGCCTCCCTTGCCGGTCTTATAAAGGCGCCCATGCACCAGGAGTTCCTAAAGATCTATACCAACATGCTGGAAGGGATGAAATCCATACACTCAGCCATAAAAGAACGCCAATCCGTCGATACGACTTCGATCGATAAGATCGTGGACACGCTAATAAAAGTACTAAAAGATAAAAAAGAAGAGTTCGTTCATTATATCTTTTTCGAGAATACAGGGGAAAGCAATTTTTCCCAGAACGCTCTCCATGGCGCCACTCTTTCCACTTTGATAGGGATGCAAATGGGAATCCTTCAGCATAAACTGTTTCCCCTTACCACGGGAGCCCTCCTTCATGATGTAGGAATGCTCCGTATCCCCGAATCGATCGTGGAGAAGCAGGGTAAATTGGATCCCAAGGAGGCGCAAACCATCAAAGTTCATCCCATCTACTCGTACACCATCATCAAGAAAGAACTCAACTACTCGGATGAGGTAGGAGTCGTTGCATTACAGCATCATGAACGGTGGGATGGGCAAGGGTACCCCAAGGGACTTTCGGGAAAACAGATCCATCTGTATGCCCGGATCGTGAGCGTGGCAGACGCCTATGAAGCGATGATCAGCAAACGTCCCTATCGGAACTCCATGATTGGCTATCAAGCAATGAAATCCCTTCTAAGCGACAATGGAAGGAGATTCGATCCCGATGTACTGAAGATATTCATCCAGAGTATGGGGATCTACCCATTGGGAAGCATCGTGCTCCTAAGTGATTCCAGTATAGGGAGCGTGGTGGAGACGAACTCTGAATCTCCCTTACGGCCAAAGGTACGGATCCTGATTGATCAGAAGGGGACCCCCATAGAATCGGGAGCAGGGCCTGTAATAGATCTGGAAACTGAAAAGAAGGTGTTCATCGTGAAGGCGGTGGATCCCGCTACATTGCAATCGTAGGTCAACTATGAATTCCGTTTCCAAGGGCCATCAAGGAGAACAGATAGCAGTCGAGTATGTAAAACAGAAAGGGTATAGGGTTTTGGAACAGAATTACCGGATCCGACAAGGAGAGATCGATCTCATTGCGCAGGATGGAGACACTCTCGTGTTTTTCGAGGTTAAAACATGGAGAACCTTTGGAACGGACCAAATCCATTATAGTATAGATCGCATGAAGCAGGAAAAGATCCTTTCCATTGCCAAAGTGTACCTCCAAAAGCATCCGGAATACGATGGAAGCCCGGTTCGATTCGACGTGATTCTCATACAGGGAGACGCAGGTAAAATCGAACACTATTCACATGCTTTCGATGAGGAACGGTGATCGATGGTTCGGGTAGCAAAACAGATTGATCCGAAACGTATCGAAGAATTGAAAAAGAAGATACAGGACCGCAGGTATCTTGACGCAGCCATTGCGCGATTAGCTCAGACGTTGACGAATGAGTTGGTTCGAAGAGAACGGCCTTTAGGGAGGGAGAATGAGTTCTAAACATCGAAGACGAAAAAAAAGTACTCAAATCCCCCAAGGAGGGGAGAGAAAGACTACCCTCATTCAAAAACCCCAAATCGAACAGGTTATCTGTCCCGTTTGTAATGCTCCCATTCAGGAAATCTACCTTTCCTTGGTAGATGCAGTCACGGGAAATACCGTTCACTTTGATTGTGCTATACGGCTCATCAAAGAACGAGAAGTTCTTCGAGAAGGCGAAGCCCTCGTGTATGTGGGGTCCGGGACTTTTGCGATCTCGGATAGAGTTCCTGGAACAGGACCCTACAATATCCGAAAGAAAATACTCTTTGAAGAGAAGGAATCTGCAGCCTCCTGGAGAAGAAGGATTGCTTTTTCATTATAATTCAGATTCTCCTCTAGCACCCCGTCTTTAATTCCCAACGGGTTGAATCCACTGTTGGATCACCTCCCTTGCCAGAATCTTGACTTCTCTGGGAAAAGGTAAATCGGGGATACTCAATACATAGGAGAAAAGTTCGGAAGCAAAGGGAGAATCGAAGGTAGGTGGGTTATCCTTCAATAGAAGTAGGGTGGCGTACGCAAGATTCGCCTCCCTTCTAGGAAGGATATGTTTCGAAAAGATTTCAACTATTCCTGCGGATTCTTCGAAGGTTAGGGGGGGCGGTTGTCTACGAAGGGCATGAACCGCTTCCGCGATCACCATGGGTTCAGGGTCTTGAAACAGAATGCCTCGTAGGATGTTTCTAGCTTCCACCCCTCCCATGCAGCCTAGGAGGAATGCGGCTTTCCGACGGACTTCGGGGAAATTTCGGGAAACTCCTGATTGGTTTCTCTCTGTCACCCCTTCATCCACTAACCGTTTCAAAATATACAATGCCGGACGATCCCCAGCGGAAAGGGTTCCACTCCGCAAACGGACTTCAAATTCGTCTAGAACTTGTAATTTACTCGATTGATTCGGAATCAATGCCTGTTTGAATAAAAGCAAGTCTCCCGTGTTCATCGAGGGCGCTACCCAATCAGAAGTTGCCTTATCTTGTGGGTATAGGTTCTGGGCGAAGAGTATGCCAAATCCCAGCAGTAACAGTTGCTTCATCTTCCACTATTGTATTTTCTTTATTCCCTGTGGTACAGTACCATTCATGAAAGTGGTGATCCCAGGCTCTTTCGATCCTCCAACGAATGGACATCTGAATTTGATCATGCGAGCTGCTCAGATATGGGATGAAATCGACGTGGTAATAGCCGAAAACCCTTCTAAGAATTATACGTTCACTTCGCAGGAACGTAAACAAATGATGGAAACCTTGCTGAAAGACTATCCTAACATCACGGTAACCATCTGGGATAAGCTCATCGTTGACTATGCGCAACAAACAGGGGCCCGTATTCTCATTCGAGGGGTTCGGGCGCTGGCAGACTTTACTTACGAGTTTGAATTGTCCATGGTAAATAAGGGTTTAAATCCTTCCATTGAAACCATTTTTATGCCGACGGACCCCAAGTATTTCGTTCTTCGTTCCAGCGCCATCAAAGAAATTGCAACCTTTGGAGGAGACATCTCGGCAATGGTTCCTCCCCTTGTCGCGGACGCATTGTATCGGAAGGTGAGGGGTTCTTGACATTCCCCGTGGCATAGATTATTTTGTTGTCCATTATTCAGTTAAGGGAAGAGGTTGATACATGGCAGTACCCAAATATAAACCGTCCAAAGCAAGAACAAGACGCAGACACTCCATCAACCGAAAGCTGGAAACTCCACTTCTTTCGGTTTGTTCCAACTGCGGAAATAAAGTGTTACCCCATCGAGTCTGTGGTAAGTGTGGCTTTTACAATGGGAAACAGGTCTTAGAACCTGAAGATATGGCATAGGAAAAGGTTAACGGGAGGTAAGAATGGACGAATTGTTCGAAAAAATGAAGAAAATTATCGCCGATAAGTTAGAGATCGATGAAAGCAAGATCACCTTGGATTCTTCCTTTCGTCAGGATCTAGGCGCCGATAGTTTGGACACGTACGAGCTCGTATACGCCATCGAAGAAGAAATGGGCATCAGCATTCCAGACGAAAAGGCAAACGAATTCGAAACCGTTCGGGATGCTCTGGAGTACATTAAATCTCAAAAGAAGTAGTTGTTTGTGTGTTATTCAAGAAGTCAACAGACACTAGGAAGGCGCCTCCGGTAACAGCAGAACGAAAAAAAGAACTATCCGTTTTTCAGAAGGGTGCAGGAATAAGGTTCAGGAGTTTAGAGCTCCTGAACCTTGCTTTTTGTCATCGATCCTATGCCAATGAACAATCCGTCGATATTGCTAACAATGAACGTCTGGAATTCTTGGGAGACGCCGTACTAGGATTGATTGTCAGTGAATACTTGGTGGAACATCTTCCGGATCGGCAGGAAGGGATTCTAGCAAAGATTAAATCGTTTGTGGTAAGCGAAGAAAGTCTGTCTACCATCGCAAAACGATTGAAAATCGATAATTTTATTCTTATCGGTCGGGGCGAGGAATACTCGGGGGGGCGAACCAAGAAGGCCATTTTAGCGGATGCCCTGGAAGCCATCATTGGTGCTTATTTCCTAGATTCTGGGTTGTCTGAGTGCAAAAAATTTGTCTTGAGCTTCATGGTGCCCGAAATCCAAAAAGTGATAGAGAACCGACATCGGAAAGACTATAAAACGTTGCTCCAAGAATACGTCCAGAAACGTTTCAAGACCTATCCAAAGTACTTTCTAGTAAAAAAAACAGGACCGGATCACGACAAGACCTTTTGGATCGAGGTAAAGATCTTAGATAAGACTTATGGGCCTGGCCAAGGAAAGAACAAAAAAGAAGCGGAGCAGGATGCGGCCAGTATTGCGTATAACGAACTAGTTCCCCAGGACGAACAGGAGCCTGTCTCTTAAATCTCCCCGTGGATGATAATCATTACGTTTTGAGTCGAGCCTGATAAAAATTCTTCGCCAACGTGAGGAGTGTTTGCTTCTCGTTCATGGAAGGATCTTCAAGCACCGATTCGAGGAGAAACTGGAGGACCGTTCCCATGACAGGACCTTTGGGGATTCCCGCTTCGGAAAGATCGTTCCCATTAACGGCTAATTCCTTCAAAGAGAGGGGAGCGGATTGGGCAAGTACGGAGGCGATCCGTTCTCGGAACTTGGTCAACATTCTGGGATCCGGACGATTCCCAGCGGTAGCCCATCCGTCGGCTTCCCGCAAGGTGAATAGATCTTCCAGGTTTTCTTTTCCTACTTTTCGCACGAACCTGCGTACCGCCGCATCGGTCCAAGTATCTTCGTAATGAAACATGTGATGCAGAACTAGATGGACCACTCGTTTTTCGAAAGACAGGGGAAACCGAAGGCGTCGAAGAATGTTACCCGCTAACTGTGCGGAGGTTTGTTCATGGCGGTGGAATACGGTTTCCCTTTCCGGAGTCACTGTCTTTACGACCGGTTTCCCAATGTCATGAAGGAGGGCCGCCCAACGAACAGCGGGATTGTCTTTAGGTACAACGTCGCAGCAGAGGATGGAATGGGTAAACACATCATACGCGTGGGCCCCCTTCTGTTCTACGCCGCGGCAGGCTTCTAGTTCAGGAAAAAGGATTGGAAGAATTCTCGTCTCAGACATAAGCTTGAACCCGATGGAGGGTTTATCACTGGCCATGATCTTTTCCATCTCATCCCGAATTCGTTCAAACGAAACACCGCTTAGGGTGTGGGCGAGAGTTTCCATAGCCGTTTTAGTTTGTTCCTCGATGGTAAACCCCAGTTGGGCACTGAAACGGACCGCCCGAAGGATCCGTAGCGCATCTTCCTGGAAGCGTTCCTTCGGATCGCCCAAGGCGCGGATGAGACGCTTCTTTACATCTTCCCGACCTCCATAGGGATCGATGAGGAGTTTTTCCATCGGATCAATGGCCATTGCATTGATGGTAAAATCTCTTCGTTTTAAATCTGCCAGTAATTCTTTCGTGTAGTGTACATGATCCGGATGCCTGGAATCCGAGTACGGTCCTTCGATGCGAAAGGTCGTGGTTTCGAACTTTTGTCCTTTATGGAGGATCGTTACAGTCCCATGTTTGATTCCCGTGGGGATCACTGTTCGAAAGAGGGGAATAAGCTCTTCAGGAGTCGCATCGGTGGATAGATCCCAGTCAGTGGGGTCTTTTTTGAGGACGATGCTTCGGACTGCTCCTCCTACGACATAGCACTGGTATCCTGCTTGCACGATTCGAGCATGCACCTCCAACAATGCTTTGGGAAAGGAATAACGGATCCGCTCCATGGCGGGCATTATTCCCCGTTAGGAACCTTGGGTCAAGCAAGGAGAACTGGATATTCAGAAACAGGTGCATGAATGGGAACCCTATTGTGCTTCCCATCCCGCCTAAAAAAAGGGGGTGTCTTGCCGACACCCCCGATGGAGAGCATGCTGTAAAACCTGTTTACCGTAAGAGTTGCAGAACGTCCTGTGCCTTCTGGTTCGCCTGGGCAAGCATGGCAGTGGAACTCTGAACGAGGATCTGGTTGGTGACATACCGTACCATTTCCTCTGCCATGTCGGTATCTCGAATTCGGGATTCCGATGCCTGCATGTTTTCAGCTCCGATGGCAAGCCCTCTGCGGGCATGTTCCAGACGGTTCTGGTAGGCTCCCAGATCGGCTCGCTGTTTGTTCACAGTTCGCAGAGCCTTGTCCAGGACTCCAATGGCAATGTTTGCCTTGTCAGGGGTGGATAGGGAGATGAAAGTAGCCGAATGGGGAAGGCCATTGGCGCTCTGGATCCCTAACCCTTGTGCCGTCATTGTACCGATGTACACTCGTTCCCGCTGATCCATGTTGGCACCGATTTGGAACCACATGCTGGCGGTTACAGTGTTTTCACCGGTTTCTTTGGCGAACCGGCCCGTGAGGAGGTTCATGCCGTTGAACTGGGCATGAGAAGCGATCCGGTTGATTTCATCCACCAACTGGGACACCTCCACCTGGATCTGCATCCGATCCTCCGTGGAGTAGATACCGTTGGCAGCCTGAACAGCCAGTTCTCGCATCCGTTGCAGGAGATCCTGGGTTTCCTGCAGATACCCTTCGGCGGTTTGAATGAGGGAGATCCCGTCGGCAGCATTCCGCTCTGCTCGTACCAATCCCCGGATCTGGGATCTCATTTTTTCAGACACCGCCAAGCCGGAAGCGTCGTCCGCGGCACGGTTTATCCGTTGCCCAGAAGATAGCTTCTCCATGTTCTTGTCGATGTTGATGTGGTTGAACTTGTTCTCCCGCTGTGCGAACATCGCACTGATGTTGTGGTTTATGATCATACCATCCTCCCTGATAGAATTCCGGACATCCTTGTCCGGTAAAGCGTAAAACGCCTTACTTACAATGTCGGAGAATTTCTACGGTACTTGAGAAACCCTCTTTACTTCCGACGATAAATCGATCGATAGTTGTAAAAGAAGGGAGATATACCAAGTGCTAGGAATCGTGTTTACAGGGGGGTTGGGCCCTAAACGGGAAGAGGTAGCGGAGTACCTGCGCAGAGCTCAGTTGATTGTAGCAGCCGATTCAGGGATTCTATTAGCTGAACAGATGGGAGTAGAACCGCAGATCATTCTTGGAGACATGGATTCCCTCCCGGATCGAAGAGTATTGGAGCGCCATAAAAATGCGGAGATCCAAGTGTACCCGACCGAAAAGGACGATACCGACACCGAGTTGGCGTTGAAGTGCTTGAGGTCCCGAGGGTGTACGGAATCGATCCTTATTGGAGGAGGCGGGGGACGGTTAGATCATCTTCTTGGAATCGTTAGTCTATTTTATCGTCCGGATCCCCCAAGTCGATGGTTTACCCATGGGGAAGAGATTATTTACATTGCCAAAACACTGGATATCCGAGGTTTCAAAGGAAGAGTAGCTACCTTCATGCCTGTAAGTGTGGAAGAATGTCGGATGACGACAGAAGGATTACGGTGGCCTTTAGACTCTCTCTGTTGGAAACCTGGGGATATTGGTATCAGCAACATCATCGTCTCCGATTTGGCACGAGTAACCATGCGACAGGGGAAACTCATCATGATCATTCCCAAGAAGGAGTAACCATGAAGACATTGAGCAGCATATCCTTGGAGGAACAGAAACGTCTCCAACAAGGAATCGAACACTCCCTTGCACTGAATGATACACTGGAATCCATGATCGTTCGGGTTCCCACAGACCCTTCGGCAAAGAGCGTGCTCCTGCAAAAGGATTGGTCCCAGGCAAGGGTTGGGCGGAAACTGAACATTTGGGCCAAGAACCTTATTTCCGTAAAAACAGAGGAAGAGTTCCTGCTGGAAGCAAAACTCGCTACTCTTCGTGCTTCCATTCGGAATCGTTCCAAACCTTACGTGGATTTCAATCGAAGAGTATTCCTGCCCACCCTTGGGGGGGGAATTCATTCGGTATATGCATCGATCTATCCTCTCATAGAACCTATTAGACGATTGACCAACGATATAGATCAAGTTCAGAAGCTCTTTCGCCAGTTCATCGAACGTAACCTGGAGCATCCAAAGACATCCCTTGTTGAGTTCATTTCCATAGAAGAAATGAAGCAGATGTTTTTCCAATCCGAATCGAAGCAGGATCTTATTGGAGAAATTCAAAAACGACTTACTCAGTATTTTAGCCAGATCGATGAAGAAAAGATAAAGAAACTGCAACGGGAAATTCTATCATTCTACCATGTACGAAATTTGGCAATTTTTCCTTTCAACGAGACTCTACAGTGTTTCAAGGTTAATCTAGTCCCGGAAACTCCTCCACAGTTCGAGGAAGCTCCCATTTTCCCCACGCTGGAATACCTGGAACAATTTTTCTGCGCCTTGTATCCTTTTCATACCTACTCGGCAGAGGTTTTTCCGAATGAACTGCTAGCCTATCTGGCAGGGGTTCTGGAAGGAGGGGGTGATTCGATCCGAATCCAGGGGGTAGATCCTTCCCAAGTAGATTCCATGAAACAGACCCTTCATAAATTGGTAAAAACCTGTCAAAACGCCCTAAAAGAAATACCCCTTGTGGACATTATTCGATATTTCCGAGCGGATCCCTACTATCGGGTGATGATCTATCAACCCAAGGTTCATTTGAGAGACTTTTATACCTACTCCCTCACATTCAAAGTATTCAGCGACTTTGAAGCGTTTTTCTCCAAGATCCGTTTCGACATCCTAGAGGATCTTTTGAATCAACTGTTCAAGGGGGAACCTCTCGTCGAGTTTCAGTACTATATGAACTCTCAGTTGAATTTGGTACCTAAACAAGGATACCCGGGGTTTACCCATCACCGATCTCTTGTTTTATTGAACAATTTCATCCGAAAGATCTATACGAACCATATTCAGGACACGATTCACGTCTTGAATCGAACGATCACCAATAGAATCCGGGATAGCGTGAGTCAAATGTTGATTCATGCTTCGGGAATCGAGGAAATCGATGAACGATTGAAAAAGTTCGATGGATCCTTCGCGCCTGATACCGAGGCTGGAAGGATTATGGCCGTAGTGAAGATAGTCCTTGATCGAGACCCCAAACAACAAAAATTGTACCGTTCTCTCATAGCGGAGAAGGACAAAGAAGGGAAGGATATCCTAGAAAAAGCATTGGCTCATTTGGAAAGCTTGATGATCGGATTCCAGAATGTTGGAAAAGATAAGGTTTTTTTGAAAGAAACCTCCCGCCGATTTCCAACTATAGAGACCAAGGTTTCTATCTGTTATAATTATCTACTTTTAGGGACCAAAGCACTCCGCTACTTAATGGCTATGGAGAAAGGTGCCATCTGACTGTACGTAGGCCCGGATTCTTTCCACCGTTTGAAGGGGAGACTCCACCAAGACTCGTTTTCCCGCAATCAGATCAGCAATGCCTAGCTCTCTGGGATACCGAGGAATGATATGAAGATGAAGATGGGCAATGGAAGCTCCCGCGTTCATCCCCATGTTGTAACCTATGTTATAGGCAGATGGATGGTACAGAGCATCCAACACATCGAGAAACCGGTTGGTGAGTTCCGTGCAACGGGTACTTTCTTCGGCAGATAATTTACGGACATCTTCCACGTGCCTTCGGGGGAAAACCATGAGGTGTCCGGGATTGTAGGGGTATAGATTGACTACTACGATAAAGAGAGAGTCTTCGTACACGGTTAGATTCACCGTATGTTCCTCTTTCTGGGCGATCCCACATAGGACACAGCTAGTGGTTTTCAATCCCATCACGTAAGCCATTTTTTCGAAGTTGAAGAAATACTCCATCGGCAAACCCCATTACGGTTCTTTGGGAACGCGATTCTCTAGTTCCTGTAGTAATTTCAGTTCTGAAGGGCCTATTCGTTCCATTTTTTCTATGGCTAGATACGGCAATAGTATGGGATACGTTCTTAAAAGTTCACCATATTTCTTTAAGGATTCTATCCTCCTCTGTTCAGTCATCTCCTCTATCAGCCGTTTCTTGCTTTCCGCTATCAGGGTATCCTGTTTTGCCTGTTCCATGGTCAAGTAGAGAGTTTTTCCTTTGCGGTACAGGTCCATATCCGGAATCGCTAGTTTGGGAAAGGATAAGGATAGAAGAGCTAAAGAGGAGAACCGTTCCTCCCATCCCTTGAGAACGGTTTCACGGATGATTGCATGCCAGGAAGGAGAAGATATACCTGCGGAGGTGTTTTCGAGGATTTTCTGGATTCCCACCTGGAGGATGCGAGTGGTAAGTTCCTGTCGGATTTCATTCTTCTTCTGTTCTAACCAACTTTCCAAGTTCGCGGGAGTAAGACCTTCGGAGCGGACCAATTGCGGAAAACTCTCTTTTTGAAATCCTACCTGCAGTTCCAACTCGATTTCGTAAGAAAAGGAGGGCTTGCTATCGAGAACTTCTGCATAGGTTACACCAGAAGGGAGTTCTCCTTTGATCGAAAAGGCGATGGTGTATTGGCGTACAGGAAATAGATGGATGGAATAGGCGCCGGGAAAGAGACGTTCCCACCGAAAGTCGAAACTGCCAGGTTCGAACATCCTCTCTTCCCAACCTCTCCCCTTAGAGAATCCTAAAGCCCAGTAGCCCGGAGAAAGGGATCGTTGTATCCATCCTACGTAAAGAACAGTTCCGCTGAGGAGAAAGACTACCAGAAGAAGGATAAAAGCTTTTTTCATTAAATCAATACTAGTCGGAAAACAGACTTCTTTGCAAGGGCAAATCGGTGTATAGTACCACCTGTAATGGATCGAATTCTCTTCCGATTGTACCGGTATCTATCGATCGTAGGGCTTCTTTTCAGTAGCTTGGTCCTTTTTTATTATATCGTGGGTTCTTTTCAGATGTTCATTCCTACCACCCAGTATTTCTTGCTCACTGTCCTCTACGGAGTGTCGAGCCTATCTTTCTGGAGTGGGGTAAACCTCCTTGCTCTTTCAGCCATGCGAAGCTTTCTTCGATTGAAACCTGAGCCGATGGACTTTATTTGGGGAGGCATGGCATTGTTAGGAGGAGGCGTCTTTTTGATCCTTACTCAATTCATTTTTGCATTTCTCCGTTTTACCCGATAGATTACTTGTATGAATATCCGTTTGAAAACAGCCTTGGAGGTCCATCGGATCCGTAGATCTTCCCGGATCATAGAAACTTTATTCCAAGAGCTCCGGGGGGTAATCAAACCGGGAATTACCTCGAAGAAAATCGACGCGTTCTGTGAGCAATTCTTTCAGTATTATCATGTAACCTCTGCTCAAAAAGGGTATCGGGGATACCCCGCTTCTGTTTGTGTGTCTCCCAACCATATAGCCGCACATGGAATCCCAAACGAGGTTCCTCTGGAACGAGGAGATATTTTCACCGTAGATGTAACGATTTATCTGGATGGGTGGCATAGCGATGCCGCTTGGACATATTCCGTGGGCCCTCCGAATCCAAAGGCGCTGTATTTGATCAAATGCGCATGGAAAGCTTCCTTGGCAGGGGTGATGGCTGTAAAAGCCGGGAACCGTTTGGGAGATGTAGGAGCAGCCATCCATCGAACCGCCTTACGACTTGGATGCTCGGTGCTAGAGGATTTCGCGGGACATGGAATCGGTGAATCCTTCCATGAGGACCCCATCGTGGCTAATACGGGAACTAAGGGAGTGGGGCAACCCATTGTTCCTGGCATGGTGTTCACCATAGAACCGATTCTTTGTCTAGGGGACCCAAAAGTGAAGACCCTGGAGGATGGATGGACTGTGGTAACCTGTGATGGGAGCCTCACCGCACAGTACGAACACACCGTGGCTGTGTTCGGGGACCACACGGAAGTGCTGACCTTGTCCAGCATCAAACCCGAAGAGTATCTTGACGGTCCACCATTTTTTTAATAGTATCCCTCCTCTGGAAATGCCATCTTAGCTCAGTTGGCCAGAGCACGTGACTTGTAATCTCGGGGTC